>OGXZ01000267.1_pt1 | contig 30749 bp, 17 predicted proteins | sample 1576431 | NCBI WGS metagenome assembly OGXZ01 (sample SAMEA3541590, study PRJEB24748) | human gut metagenome | biome: human gut; feature: human-associated habitat; material: faeces | place: China | collected 2012
GGAATCATCTTTCAGGATTTCCAGTTGCTACACTCCTGAGCGTCCATGGCGGAGATGCGCTGCTCCAACTGCTCCTCCCGGCGGCGCTGGGCGTCCTCCTGGAGCTTCTGCTGGAGCTCCTCGCCATACCGTTTGCCCTGCTCCACGTAGATTTCGCCCTTTTCCGCCAGTACCTTTCCGGCCTTGACCACCTGTTCGGCGGCCAGCGCGGCCAGTCCCACACCAGCGAAGGCCACATTTGTCAATGCTTTGCCAAAGTCTTCCCACATAATTCGGAATCCTCCTTATTTGAATTGGAAGGCGGGCCGGTCCCGGCCCTGGTTTCTGCCCTTAGTATAGACCAAAATTCCCTGTTTGTCTTTTGATTTCTATGAACAGTACATTAAAAATGGATGAAAACGCCGGGCGGACGGGGCTTGTGCCGCGGCCCGGCCCGTAGTATAATGGAGCGGATGATCCCATATCAGAGAGGCGAAAGCATGAAGCAACAGGAGAGACGAACCTGGGCGGAGATCTCCCTGCCCAATTTGGAGCACAACTACCGCGCACTCCGGGCGCTGCTGCCCGAGGGGTGCCGATTTCTGGGCGTGGTGAAGGCCGACGCCTATGGCCACGGGGCGGTCCCCGTGGCCCGGAAGCTGGAGGAGCTGAGGGCGGAGTACCTGGCGGTGGCCTGCCTGGCGGAGGCCAGGGAGCTGCGGGAGGCCGGGGTGCTCACCCCGATCCTGCTCTTGGGCTACACGCCAACCGACTGCGCGGAGGAGCTGCTACACTATGGGCTGACCCAGACGGTCTACGATCTGGAGAGTGCCAGAGCCTTTTCCGCCGCCGCCCAGGCGGCAGGGAGGCGGCTGCGCATCCACGTGAAGGCGGACACCGGTATGTCCCGTCTGGGCTGGCTGTGTGATGAGGGACACCGGACGGAGGCGGCCGACGCCATTGCCGCGGTGTGCGCCCTGCCCGGCCTGGAGGTGGAGGGCATCTATACCCACTTCGCCAATGCCGACGGGGACGAGGCGTACACCATGGGCCAGTTCACCCGCTTTCTGGAGCTGCTGTCCGAGCTGGAGGGGCGGGGAATCACGTTCCCAATCCGCCATTGCGCTGCCAGCGCCGCTGTGTTAAAGTATCCCTGTACTCATCTGGATATGGTGCGCCCCGGGGTGGCCCTGTACGGCCACTATCCCGACCCCTCCTGCGAGGGGTTGGACGGCGTTGGCCTGCGACCGGTAATGGCGCTTAAGACCCGGGTGGCCTCGGTCAACCGATCAGGTTCCAACACTAGGCGACCAAGGCATCATCTTTATTCTTAATAAAAAAAGTGACAACCGTTTTAAAGACGCCACAAACTCCGATTATGGAACAGTAGGTCGTGGTGGTATAGCCCACTCCTTTGTAAACCCCGAAACAAATAAATGGGTGCCGAATGTATTCCCTATATATGCCGGTGGTCAATATGTATTGAACACCTATGGTGTTAGCGGAAATCCAGCACAGTCCAATGTATTCTGTGGTATCAATAAGACTGACGACGGATCGCGTACAGCAGAGAAAGGTGACGCACATCGTGATGTCATTATGGCCCGTACAGGCGAAACTTATCTGATAAAAGCGGAAGCTCAAGTACGTTCCGGTAACTTCCAGGATGCTATCTCTACCATCAACCAGCTCCGTGCACGTGCCGAATGGAAAAATGGTGAAGACCGCGAATACTACACCGATGGTTCTATGGCTTTCTTGAAAAGCGCAGGCGGTGACGAAGATAATTCAACCGCACTAAGCACTTTAGGCAAATGCAAAGATGCCAATGGTACCAAGATCAATAACACAGAGGCATTCAAGGCTTCTTTCCTTCAAAAGAACACTTACTATCTTTCAACTGGTATAGAACGCACAACAGATGCTTCCAGTCTGCAAATTTCAAGTTATTCATCATTACCAGCCGAGGATGAAGCTATTCTATCAGCTATGGGCGTAAATGGGGACAAAGACCGTTTGATCAATTTCATTTTAAACGAACGTACCCGTGAATGCTTAGGTGAATGGAACCGATGGGAAGAATTGAGCCGTACCAAGACTTTGGTTCAACGTGCTAAATTATTCAATCCGGAAGCAGCTGCCAATATAGCAGACAAACATTTGCTTCGTCCTATTCCACAAACATTCTTAGACCAACTTCAACATGAAGACGGTACGAATTTAAGTGATGAAGAAAAAGCCGCAATGCAAAATCCTGGCTATTAACAGACTAGATTTTTGCAGTCAATAATTAATAAAGGGGAGTGCCGAATTCAGCACTCCCCTATTTTCCACACCATAAATACTTATTTTATAATGAAAAAAATCGGTCGGTTTATATGCTTCACTACACTATTCTTGTTAATAGCGGGATGCAAACAACAAAAAACTATACGCTATGAACTTGTAGATGGCAATCCACAAATAGATTACATAGATTTCCTGAACGACACGCTATGCCGATTTATCGCACCAGGACCATTGGTTCTAACAAGCCACTACACAAAAAAAGGAGATATTTATATAATACAAATCAACGATATAGTAAGCGCACGGCTATATAAAACAGAAGAAGGAAAGCTACGAGGTGAGGCTCCTTTTTTTGAAGGAATATGGATTATAAAAGAAAAGTGATATCAACAAGTTCTGTACAGTTCATTTACTCATTTCTTTTCATATAAAGAATCTATCTGTCAGTCCCCCCCAATCAATAACTAAAATCCAATACAAATCCAACACGACGAATAAAGATTGTTATCCGTATATGAAAAAAGAACAGAAAGAAGATGAACAATATTCCATGTAAATGAATAAAATTCCATAGGTAAGACACCTTCTTCGTCTATATTTGCATAAATCAAAAATCAAAGATACTATGGAACTATTACCAGCAATCAGAAAAAGCATAATTGCATTCGCTCTGTTACCCGCACTTCTATATGCAGGTATCCCTCCCACCCTACAAAGCGATGCCTCACAAAGAATGACCAAAGATATCATGGACCGCGCTTACATCACCCCCAAACGTATTGTTACCAAATATGCAGGATGTAAGAATAATCTAATAAAAAACGAACACTATTTGTTAGAGCGTGGAAACGGCCAATCGGAAATGAACAGAAAAAAATGTTGCATAATGACCTCTACTGAAACAGAGAAGGCATCCTTATTACTGGATTTCGGCAGTGAACTGCATGGAGGATTAAAGCTCGTCATGGGCAGTTCCAACCGTAGGGAGCCTTCTTTGGTAAGAATACGTTTCGGAGAATCTGTTGGAGAAGCCAACAGTACCACTTCAAATTCCGAATGGAAAGTGGGATTTTCAACAGACGATCATGCCAAACGTGATATCATCATGGAAATTCCCCGTGACGGCATGATTGAAATAGGTAATACCGGTTTCCGCTTTGTCCGCCTCGACTTGCTGCAAAACAACGCCACTATCTCTTTAAAAGAAATTTCAGCTATCCTGCGCTACCGTGATATTCCTTATCTGGGATCTTTTGAATGCAACGACCAACGTTTAAACAAAATATGGATTACCGGAGCCTATACTGTCCACTTGAATATGCAGGAGTTTTTATGGGATGGCATCAAACGTGACCGGGTAGTCTGGCTGGGCGATATGCATCCTGAATTAATGGCTGTCAGCCGTGTTTTCGGATACAATGAGGTAATTCCCAACAGTCTGGACCTGGCCTGCAAACAATTTCCGTTACCCAATTGGATGAATGGCATGAGTGCATACAGCCTATGGTATCTGATCAACCAATATGAATGGTATCACCAGACTGGTGATATTGATTTTTTAAAGAAACATTCCGACTATATCAGCGGATTAATCCATCTGATAAATGAGAAAGTGGATGATGCGGGAAATGAAACGTTAGCACCTGCCCGCTTTTTGGACTGGCCATCCAGCGGAAATAAAGCCGGAGTTGAGGCAGGCTATCGCGCACTGATCGTATGGGCTATGCAAGATGCACATCAATTGTCTTTAAAACTTGGTAACACTTCTGATGCTCAATTATGTCTGGACATTATCAACCGGATGAAAAAAAAGATATTACCTCACAACAATCTGAAACAGGCAGCTTCATTAATGGCCATCGCTGGATTGATGGATCCCCAACAGGCTTGCGATGAAGTTGTCTCTGTAGGTGGTGGAAAAGGTTTTTCCACTTTTTACGGGTATTATATGCTGGAAACATTAGCCAAAGCAGGTGAGTATGAGAAAGCAATAGATATCATTAACACTTTCTGGGGGGCCATGCTGGATTTGGGAGCAACCACGTTTTGGGAAGATTTCAATCTGGACTGGATTCCTAATGCCGCTCCTATAGACGAACCTGTTCCAGCCGGAAAAAAAGACATACATGGCGATTTCGGCGCCTATTGCTATCCCGGATTCCGTCACAGCCTTTGCCACGGGTGGTCCTCAGGACCTACCACATGGCTGTCAGATCATGTATTAGGTATAAAAATCGTGAACGTGGAACGCAAGCAGATCAGTATTGAGCCACACCTAGGTAAATTAGAATGGGCTAAAGGCACTTATCCCACCCCTTGGGGCGTGATAGAAGTCAGCCACGAGAAGAAAGCCGATGGTAAAATCGCAACCAAAGTGAAACTTCCGAAAGGTGTAAAACAAATTTAATTATAAGAAATCGTTATCAAACTTCTATAAAAACTGGATCTTATGAAAAACATAATGATATGGATTATGCTCCTCTTGAGTATAACTTATACTGACGCCCAAAATGGGAAGTCTCCTAGAAAAGACTATGCCAAATTAGCTAATTATGATGAAAGTAAGGTTCCGCAATATACCTTACCTTCCGTATTAATGTGTCACGACGGAGAAATGGTTCAGACCAAGGAACAATGGGAGCAAAAACGCCGCCCCGAAATTTTAAACCTGTTCACGACTTACATGTTTGGCAAAGCACCTGTATTAAAACACAAACTGCCTTGTACAGTCAGTCGGATCAATGAAAAAGCTCTGAACGGATGTGCCACCCGGAAAGAAATAACCATCCAATTAACAGACGATCCACAGGGTCCCCACATTGACTTGCAACTGTATCTTCCTAATCATGTATCAGGAAAAATTCCGGTTTTTCTAGGTATCAGCTTCATGCCCAATTACACGATATATGATGATCCCGATTTATCTGTCCCCGAAATAACAGATGAAAAAATGAAGAAAAGATCTTTCAGGGGATCAATGGACAAATCCTGGCAGCTTGATAAAATTTTGGAACACGGATATGGTCTGGCCACTTTCTGTTATAATGATGTGGATCCCGATTTTGACGATGACTTCCAAAATGGTGTGCATCCTTATTATTATGAGAAAGGGCAGAATTTCCCAGATCCGGATCAATGGGGTTCCATTGCAGCTTGGGCATGGGGCATGAGCCGTGCCATGGATTATCTGGAAACAGACAAAAAAGTGGATGCCAAAAAAATCGCCGTGATAGGTCATTCTCGTCTTGGCAAAACCGCTGTCTGGGCCGGAGCCTCCGATCCGCGTTTTGCTTTAGTCATATCCGGGAATTCAGGATGTTGTGGAGTTGCCATCTCACGTCGTTGTTTTGGTGAGACTGTAGAAGCCATGAATGTACGTTTTCCTCATTGGTTCTGCGGTAATTATAAACAATTTAACGACCGGGAAAAATACTTGCCTTTCGACCAGCACGAACTCGTTGCCCTGATTGCTCCAAGACCTATATATATCGCCAGTGCAGAAGAAGACAACTGGTCCGACCAAAAAGGTGAATTTCTAGGAGGTAAAGGAGCTGAACCTGTATATGCCCTCTATGGCTTAAACGGAATAGGTTGTGAAGAAATGCCTCCTGTGGATACACCTTACATGAATGGCTCTATCGCATACCACAATCGCAAAGGGCCTCACGCTATTCTTCCATACGATTGGGAACAATTTCTTCGTTTTGCTGACAAATATTTTAAAAACAAATAATTAATATATAAATCAATGATGAAAAACAAGAACCTACTTATAGGATTATGCTCGGTACTGCTGTTGCTTAGCATATCAATAAACATGACAGCTCAGGACTCGCGTGAACGTACATATTATTATGAAATACTAGAACCACGCCATGAGCCCAAACCGAAAATCAAAGGTTTTGCAACAGAAAGAGTAAAAGAGAACTTAGACAGAGGGTTAACGGCCACCCCATCTGTAGACGGGAAAGGTATCTACCTCAGTTGGAGGCTATGGGAACAAGATAAAACAGACACTCCCTTCCACCTCTACCGTTCTGCAAACGGCAAGACACAGCGCCTATCAAAAAATCCAATTAAAAACACCTGTGACTTTGTTGACCAAACTCCCGTTGCCGGAAAAGCAACCTATTGGATCTGTGCATTAGATAAAAAGAAAAAAGTGATTAACACATCTTCCAAATTGGATGTGGACTGTTCTTTATTGAAAAACTATCAATCCATTAAATTGAACCGTAATATAAAAGCAGGCAAAATAGCCGTTGCTGATTTGAACGGGGATGGTATTTACGATTATATCATTCGTACCCCAGAAAAAAATGTGGATCCCGGAATGCCCGGTACTCTGGATGGTTCAACTTACCAAATTGAGGCTTATTTAAGTGACGGCACTTTTTTATGGTCTAAAGATTTAGGACAAGGTATTGAGCCCGGTGTTTGGTACTCCCCTTTCATCGCATACGACTTCAATGGAGATGGCAAAGCAGAAATTGCCTTAAAAACAGCTCCGGAAACGACCAAACGAAATGAAAAAGGACGGGTAGACTCCGGTGAAGAATATCTAAGTGTATGGGATGGAATGACCGGAAAAGAAATTGCCCGCGTGGACTGGCCTGAACGGAATGGCAGGTATGGAAATCTGGTCCGGCAAAACCGTAACCAAATAGGAATGGCCTATCTGGACGGCAAGACTCCTTATATATTGGCATGTCGTGGCACTTACAAACTGATGACTGTAGATGCATGGCAACTGAAAGATAACAAACTGGAACGTGCATGGCGATGGGACGGTGATGAAGAAAATCCCGTAGTAAGAAGCATGGGTTCCCATAATATGGTATGTGGTGATGTGGATGGAGATGGAAAAGATGAAATTCTATTAGGCTCATGCATGCTTGATGATAACGGGACTTTACTATGGTCTACCGGATTAGGACACCCTGATAAAATCTATCTGACTGATATCGACCCGGATCGTCCGGGTATGGAAGTGTTCCTTTGTCTGGAACCTTGGCACGAGAACGGACGTGGCGTTTGTGTTGTGGATGCCAGAACAGGACAACCGGTATGGAATATCGGTCATAAGACATTCCATGTAGGCGATGGGATGGTTGCTGATTTTGATCCGGTCCATAAAGGTCTGGAATGTTTTGCCAGCGAAGACCGTAAAGGAGGCAGCACAGACAAATATCTACTTTCGGCTGACGGTAAACCCTTAGGTAAAAATGAGGAAGTGCCCTCCTGCCGTAATTGGGCCTGGTGGGACGGTGACTTATTGCGTGAAACATTTAAAGGAGATGATAACCGATGGGGGGCAAGTTCCTCTTCAAACGGTCGTTCACTAAGTATTGTAAAATGGAAAGGAGAAACACTAACACAAGATATTGAAGGTGATATCTTAATGATTGCAGATTTATATGGAGACTGGCGTGAAGAAATAATAACCGCATTACCCGGTGAAATACGTATCTACACAACCAATCTTCCGGCAAAAGACCGTCGTACCACATTGATGCAGGACGGAATATATAGAAGCTATGTAGCTCATCGTTCCATGGGATACCCACAAGCTCCTGTCCCCTCCTATTATTTAGGAGAATAATATTAAGATTAGCATGAAGGATTCCTCTAAAAACTGTAACGGATATCCTTTTGTTGTAGGGGCGCTTTGATGCGCCCTTATGCATATAAAACTCAACTCTAATCATAAACATCATGCAAAAGATACTATTATTTATTGCTTCCCTTTTTTATTTCAACTTCTTATTTTCAAAAAATGAAATAAAATCCTGGCAAGGCATTCATGAAACACCCCTTTCCCGTCTAGAACAACAATTTGCAGAACCTCCTGTGGAATTTGCCAACCATGTAATATGGGGTTGGGAAGGGAAAATGGATAAAAAGACTATTTGCAATGACTTGGATTCTATCAAAAAGAAAGGATTCCGTGCCGTAATATTTGAAGCAGGTTACAAACTACCTTTCAAATATCTTTCCGAAGAATGGTTTAAAGCAATTCGCACCGGAGTAGTTGAAGCCAAAAAACGAGACATGAAAGTCTGGATTATTGATGAAGGAAAATATCCCAGCGGATTTGCAGGAGGAAAATTCTCACAGGAACGTCCCGATTTGAGAATGCAAGCTCTTGTGATAGGTGATACCATACAGATAAAACGGGGAGAAGTAATGACAAACCATAAAATAGCACCGGAAATCATCAGTGCGGTAGCCGTCAGTACATCCGGCGCTCCTAACAGAACTGTAGAAATTAATAATGGAAAAATAAGTTTCAACGCCGGGCTGGATGACTGGAAGATCCTATTAGTCAAAAGCGACTTTCGGACGGCTGTAACCCGAGCCGTTAATAATCCCAATGGCGGTAAAGATGCCACTAATTCTCTGTGTGATTATCTGAACCCTGTTGCCGTACAACAATTCATTGATTGGACACACAAACAGTATAAAAAATATCTTGGTAAAGAGCTGGGTACCACCGTACTTGGTTTCCGGGGAGATGAACCCGATTATGCACATTTACCTTGGACTCCTTCCATTGTCCAAACATTCAAAGATACAAAAGGGTACGATCCGACTCCCTATCTAGCCTCCTTTTTTACCGCTTCGCCTACCATACAGGAACAAAGAGTAAAAGCCGATTATTGGGATGTCTGGTCCAGCTTGTTTGCCACCCACTTTTTCAAATTACAAGCCGATTGGTGTGCAGCCAATGGAGTAGCCCATATTACCCATCTTAACAAAGAACATGAAATGCCCGCATGTGTAAAAGCTGAAGGAGACTATTTTCGAGCCTTAAGTAAAGTTCAAATACCCGGAGTAGATGCAATCTGGAACCAAATATGGCCCAGTACCCTTAATGATTTCCCCAAACTAGCCTCATCTGTAGCTCATGTTTATGGAAAACCTAGAGCATTCAGCGAAAGTTTTGCAGCTTACCACATCTCTCCTACCATTCCCCAAGCCAAATTTGTTGTAGATCATCAGATTGCCCGAGGGATTAACTTCTTTGAATTCATGTTCTGGCTGGCAGGATCCAAACATCGCAATTGGATGAGTGATCCTGGTATGAAAGGCCTGAATGAATATACAAATCGCACTACTTACCTGATGAGCCAAGGGAAGCCGGGAGCACGGATTGCCATGTATTACCCCACATCTACTATGTGGCTGGGTAACAATGAAGTTTATAAGGATATCGTCACTCTTACCCAACAGCTGTTAACTCATCAACGAGATTTTGACTACATAAACGATGATGCTTTTACGGAAGCACTGACCATAGGTCCCGGCTATCTGGAAAATAAAAGCAGCCAAAGATATGAAACATTGATTATCCCATCATCAGATGTTATTTCCGTATCTGCCTGGAAAGTAATAGAAACATTTTCCTCACGTGGAGGAAAAGTCCTGTTTTGGGGAAAGAAGCCCACTTCTTTCATTGACAAAAATTTCACTGCTCCTGGTTCCCTATCAGATTTAACCAACAGCAGGATTGAGCCATCCACCAGATGGACAGCACATGTAAGCTCTTCCCTTCCGGAACCAGAAATGAAAATCATTTCACCTGACAATGATTCTATCCGCTACACACGCAGAGTAATGCCCGATGGCGACCTCTACTTCATATTCAATGAAGGGAATAAAGCTACAGAATTTACAGCAGACTTTGATAAAGTAGGAGTTGTAAAAGAATGGAATGCAACAGATGGCACACTCCAACCGATAAATGCAACAATTGTCAATAATCGCACCCGTCTGACCATTAAACTGGAAGCATGGGAAAGCAAGCTCATATCTATCGGAAAAAATAACAGAGAATATAACATTAAAGAATATGGCGTAAAAGGAAATGGCTATTCGGAAACAGCCACTTTACAACGTATCATTAATGAAGCAGCTCACAATGGAGGCGGAACGATAGTTATTCCTGCCGGGGAGTATCTAAGCGGCGCTCTATTCTTCCCACGTGGTGTAGATTTACGTATAGAAAAAAACGCCAAACTAATCAGCACTGTCGACCCCAATGAATTTCCTGTCATCCCTACCCGTTTTGAAGGCATAGAAAAAAGGTGGCGATGTGCTTTCTTGAATTTCGACCATTCAGACGGAGTTAAAGTTTATGGTGAAGGAGTTATTGATGGTAAAGGAGTAGAATGGAAAAAAATTCCATTCGGAAACTCCGGACGCCCCAGACTGGTATGTTTCACAGATTGCCCGGGAGGTAAGATTTCCGGTTTAAAAATGATAAATCAGGCCTCATGGTGTCTTCATGTACTTTACACAAACGGATTCACTATAGATGGAATCGATATCCGTGCATTGGAATATATACCCAGTTCCGATGGCATAGATATCGATTCGTCCAATGATATATTGATTACTTCCACCCGCATTGAGGCACATGATGATTGTATCTCCATCAAATCCGGACGAGACGAGGACGGACGCAGAGTAGGACGTCCCAGTGAAAACATTCTGATAGAGAACTGTCATTTCGCATACGGTCATGGTGGAGTGGCTATGGGCAGTGAAATATCAGGCGACATACGCAATGTGACCATACGTTCCTGCCTGATGGATAACGAAAACTGGAGTCCCTTACGTTTTAAAAGCCAGCCCAGCCGTGGCGGAACTGTGGAAAATATCACTTTTGAAGATATTATCATCAAAGGAGCACGCAGTATCTTTGATATCAATATGGAATGGCGTATGGTTCCTCCGCTTCTACCTGCACATTATCCACTGACCTGTTTGCGCAATATCCATTTCAAGAATATAAATGGAGAAGCACAATCAGCAGGAACCATGTATGGTTTTAAAGAGGCTCCATTCGGAAATGATACATTCTTTTTTGAGAATTGCCATATCAAAGCTCAAAAAGGATTAAGTATCTCAAATGTGGCCAATGTTAATTTTAAAGGTTTGGAACTAGAGATAAAAGAAGGGGAAAAGATTTATGAACGATCTGCAAATAAAGACAAATAGCCCAATAAGAACACCGATAAATAAAAAACACACTCGAAATGCGTACACATGCATAATATTCAAGGAAGATGTACACATTTCCATTGTAGAAAATCCCAGACCATCCTATTTTTGCGCTACCATTAAAACACTAAAACAACATGATGAAGAAAAAATTAATACTATCATTCTTTTTTGTCGCATTAGGTTTTGGAGTTGTAAAAGCACAAGACTTGCCGGACAAAAAAGAAACGTTGAAGACTGTTATAAAAGTCAATAATTACTTCATGAAGAAGTATGCCGATTATCGTACTCCTTCTTTTGTAAAAAATGTAACGCGTCCTAGTAATATCTGGACACGCGGAGTATATTATGAAGGATTAATGGCTCTTTACTCCGTTTATCCACGCGATGAATATTATAAATATGCTGTCGATTGGTCAAATTACCACGAATGGGGATTTCGCAACGGTACCACCACTCGCAATGCTGATGATTACTGTGCCAGCCAGACTTACATTGATTTATATAACATTTGTCCCGATCCGGAAAGAATCCGTAAGGTCAAAGCTAATATAGATATGCTGGTTAACACTCCTCAAGTAAATGATTGGTGGTGGATTGACGCCATCCAGATGGGAATGCCTGTATTTGCCAAACTTGGAAAATTGACCGGAGAACAAAAATATTTCGACAAGATGTGGGATATGTATGAATATACCCGTAACAAACATGGCGAGAATGGCATGTACAACCAAAAAGAAGGTCTGTGGTGGAGGGACCAAGACTTTGATCCCCCCTACAAAGAACCTAACGGTAAGAATTGCTATTGGAGTCGTGGCAATGGATGGGTATATGCAGCACTGGTACGTGTACTGGATGAAATTCCTACTAATGAAAAACATCGTGCCGACTATATCAATGATTTCCTGACCATGAGTAAAGCTATCAAAAATTGCCAACGCACAGATGGTTTTTGGAATGTAAGTATGCATGACGAATCAAACTTCGGAGGTAAAGAAACCAGTGGCACCGCTTTATTTGTATATGGCATGGCATGGGGGGTACGTAACGGACTGTTGGACAGAAAAGAATACCTGCCAGTCTTGTTGGAAGCATGGAATGCTATGGTGAAAGATGCCGTTCACCCTAACGGCTTCCTAGGACTTGTACAAGGAACCGGAAAAGAACCGAAAGACAGTCAACCTGTCACATACGACAAAGTACCCGATTTTGAAGATTTTGGAGTAGGATGTTTCCTGCTTGCCGGAAGTGAAGTTTACAAATTAAATTAATAATATGATTGGTTAGTGAATCGATTTTTCATAGACTATGATTTAAAGGTTAGATTTAGGTTAAGTAAAAAGGAGCGACTGTGAAGCCGCTCCTTTTTGTTCTATCAATCATACGTTTTCAATCAGTAATAGAAAATACCAATACTCCTGCTGTAGGAATTACCGGCTCTCCTATCAACACTTTGGCTCCCGAGGGAAGTACGAATTTATAAGGTTTATCTGTATAATTCAATACAATCCCCATACCATTGCGGTACTCTAAAGTAACACCATATGGTAAATCCATCACAGGAATATTCAATTGCGCATATAGTTTCTTCAAAATATCTTTCTCCAATAATCCGTCCGTACTATCCACTCCCACGTAAGTAACAGTACCTTTTCCCAACTTATGAGTAGTGACTGCCGGTTTTCCTTCATAAAATTCCTGTGTATAAGTAGCCCATACTTGTGAATCCTTACCCGGTTTCAATATCTCCCCCCAAGTATTCCATGTATATTCTTTTCCATCCATCCGTAATTTGCCAGGTTCTTCAGGAAGTAATAAATCATAAAACTCCATTTCATTACCGGTCAGTTCATTAATCATGGAACCAAAAGGAGCTTCGGGTAAACGTCCATGGCGATCTTTTTGGGCTGTACGGCAAGTTAAGACCAAATTACCACCCTTCTTTACATAATCAGTCCATCTATCTACCAATGCCTTGTCAGCCAATTGATAAGCCGGAGCTATGACCACAGGATAAGAGGAAAACTCCTTGCTTTCATTGATAAAATCTACAGGCGCACCAAAAGATTTCAACGTGCGATAATATTTCTCAATATGCCCCAATGTATTCCATGTACGATTTTGCTTCTGGCGCTCAATGCTCCATGAATTTTCATGATTAAAAAGAATGGCAGTACGACGCGCCAAATAATCGGCCGGTTTCACCTCACGAGCAGCAACCTGTCCCCGCAGCTGTCTGATTTCTTTCATGAACTGCTCATATTCACGTCCACCGGGAGTTACCGTTGTTCCGTCTGTACCTACAATGCCATAGTGATATTGTTCCGTGCCATACAGAGGCTGGCGATAACGATAAGTACAGATAAAGTCGCCTCCACCGGCAAATACGCTCCACATCCATAAACGGACAGCTCCGGGCAGCGGTTGAGGATTGATACTCCCCCAATTCACCTGTCCTGGCTGAAGTTCCATTACTCCATAAGTACCTTGTATGGGTCTGAAAAAGTCATTGGCAAAAGCAATACGCAACGGATTTCCTACTCGATATCCGCGGCGACCAATACCTTCATTGTCTCCATACACCATATAGCGAGTATAACTTTGAAAATCAAGTGCAGGGCTGCCACCTATATGTCCTTCCTCATAATTAGGAATATAGTTAGTAGTCACCCATTGGTTCTTTGCATATTTTTTTATCAACAAACATTGTTCATTCAAAAAGTCGTTTGTCTGACTGGCAGCGAAACGGCGGTAATCCAAAATCTGATGATGATTCATAAACATCTGGGCAGTTTTAGGAAGAGTTATTTCATCAAAAGAAGAATAAACCTCACTCCAAAAAGCCGTTCCCCAGGCATCATTCAATGCTTTAATGTCATGATGATATTTTTCACGCAAAAAATCCCGGAAAGCCAGTTCGGCTTTCGGATTATAATCAAATTGTACGGCCGGCTCATTATCGAGCTGCCAGCCGATTATTCTGGAATCATTTCCATAATGCTGAGCTAACTTCTCTATCATTTTATAAGCCAGTTCTCTATAAACGGGAGACGCAAAAGAAGCATGTTGACGTGCTCCGTGATCAAGCACGGTACCATTTTCATTTTTAATCAAAATTTCAGGGTATTTACGGCTCAGCCATACCGGTGGAGTTGCCGTAGAAGTACACATAATGACTTTCAAATCATATTTGGCAGCCAAAGCCACCGCTTTATCCAACCAGGAAAAATCATATTTTCCCTCTTCCGGTTCCAATTGCGCCCAAGCAAATTCCGCGAAATGGGTGAATTCAAAACCCAAATCGTGCATCTGTTTAAAATCTCTCTCCCATTGACTCTCATCCCAATGCTCAGGATAATAATAAGCACCGGTCAAGGTCAAATCCTTGTCTTTAAACCAAGGCTGTTGTGCAAAAAGTCCTCCGGCCAAAGAACAAGCCAAAAGAACGGTCACAAATCGTTTTTTCATGATAAAATAGTAATTTAATAGATTTTCCATTCCCATAATCCGGCTGCACCTTTATCTATGTGCAAACGCAAATAACGTACTTTATCTCCCACCGTTGCCACATGAGGTGAACATGCCTTCACCTCTTTTACTTCGGCACAAGGTTGCCAATTAGTGCCATCATTGGATTTTTCGAGATGCCAGGCATGACCTTCAGCAGGGTGTACAAAGGCAAATTGACACTCCGTTACTTGCATGGCTTCACCCAAATCCACCATCAGCCAAGGATGATCATCATTTGTTTCTGCCATCCAGCGTGTTCCATTAGACTGGTCGCCTGCATTTCCAGGGTGATATATATGTGTGCGTTCCACCTTGACAAGCGAAGTTTTATCAGCCAAAGGACAATTAGGCTGAGTTTCTATTTCAACCTTAGAAGTACGGGGAGAACGTACGCTGGATGCACTGAAAGAAGCTTTCAGCGCCTTATTTTCGCGCTGTTCCTGGCTGACAGCCAAGTAACCAACTCCCTTTTCATCAGGAACAAGTGTCTTTATAGTGCCATCCTCATTAAATTCCATCCGATTAGCATATACTTGGCGGGTAGTTCCTCCGTCACCGTACTCCAAATATACGAAAATATAATCGTCTGTTTCTTCATTATAAAATACATTTCCATGTCCCGGCCCCCAAACATTATTGGCAATGGATGAAAAAAGAAAAATATCATTGCCTTCGGGCTTTTCAAAGCCCGACAAAGGGGACTGCCGGCTCATCATGTAAGCATTTACATAATTCTGATTCCCTCTCAAAGTATAAATGTAATAATAAATACCTTTACGTTTAAACATAACCGGCCCTTCCGAATACCCTTGACGAGCTGTACTCATCACAATAGTATCACCGGTTAAATGCTGCCAATCGTCAGTCATACGGGCAGCCATCCGGCGGCGCCAGAATAAATAAGCAGTTCCATCATCATCCACAAAAGGTTCCCCATCTATATCCGGAGCAATACAAGATTGATCAAACCCATCCAAAGAATGAGAAGATATAGAATTACGTCCGGCAAAAAGGAAAGGACCTTCGGGACGGTCGGACTTCAGCACATAGGTACGTGCATTCTCATCCGGTTTTACAAAAGTGGTATAAAGATAATATTCACCATTCTTCTCCACTACTCTACCGGGTGCCCAATAACGAAAATATCCCGTCTTTTTCTCTCCTTTAGCATTGACATATTCATGTCCTTTATGCCAATCGAATCCCACAATATGTGACCCGTCAAAACTCCAGTTTACAAAATCTTTAGATTTCCATACCACAGGAGTACCTGCTTGTGACAACCCTTTATCAATATCAGTAGTACCATAAAGATAATAAGTATCACCAAATTTGGATAAAGAAGGATCAGCAATATTATCCGGAACAAGAGGATTAAAGTTATGGATACGAAGCAATTTATCAAGTACAGCCTTCTCTACGGTAAAAGCGGTTCCGTGACGGATTCCTTTTGGAAAAGATACACGATCAGACACATCTTCCCACGTCTTTCCATGATCACGACTGCAAACTGCTCCATATTGATGATTACGGTATTTATCAAAATAGACATAAAGAACATCATCTACAAAAAGTGGCGCAGGTCCCTCGCACCAATAATCTCCTGTAATAGAAGGAGAAACAGTAGTAGGAAATCCATCCTCTATTCGTGTTGTCCGTGTTATTCTCAAATTCTTCTCTGCCGGCAACGAGTTTTCATTCTTCACCACCATAATCAAGTCTTTCATCACCGGATCGCGTACAATAGCTGCATCAATCACACTAAAATCAGGATTAAAGAACAGTTTGGTTTCAGAAAATGTATTAAAATCCTTCGTCGTAACATAGTAAATACGATGGTTCAACCCTTTCTCACTCTCAATGACCGGCACTTCCTTGTGACGTCCGGGAATGGTCGTTGCCCAAAAAATATAATAAGTTTGCGAAGGTTCATCATAAAACAATTCAGGTGCCCAGCAATTATGTGCAGCAGGCTCATGCATCATTACCGGAATAGAACGCTGCTCACTCCAATGGATTAAATCGGGAGAAGAAGCGTAACCTATAATCCGGTCTGTCCAACTGGAAGTCCACACCATGTGAAAGGTTCCGTCCGGCGCCTGACAAATACTAGGGTCACGCATCAGACGGTTCTTCCCGACCGTGGGTATCAAAAATGATTTTCCATGATTCAGGGGAGTCCATGTCAGCCCATCCAAACTATAAGCCAAATGAAGACCGTCCCGACTGTCATTAATGAAATAAGAGAACAAATAAGCCGTATCACCGGCAAATAATCCGGAAACTGCCCCTAACAAGCAGAGCAAACTGAATAATCGTTTTTTCATGTATACAATGATTTAATTGTGAGCATACAAAGATAAAAAGAGATTTGGACTTTTTTCTGCACATACAAGGCATATCCATGTAAAATCGTACAAATATATCGCACATTACCCTTATTTTATACGAATTTCCATCTATATGTACTTCTTTCTATTTACATGCAAATGAAAAGACCTTAATTTAGCAACATCAAATTCAAAGTAAAAAGATACTATGAAAAAAACGTTATTGACAATCTGCCTAACATGGATGTGCTTCTCGTTAAGTGCACAAAAAATTATTGACTTATCCGGAAAATGGTCATTCAGTATAGACCGTCAGGATAATGGAGAAAAAGAAAAATGGTTCAGCCACACATTGAATGACTGCATCAACCTGCCCGGCTCCATGCCCGAGAAACTGAAAGGTGATGAGGTCACCGCAAAGACCCAATGGACAGGCAGTCTCTATGACAGTTCTTACTATTATAATCCATACATGGAAAAATACCGTAAAGAAGGTAATATTAAATTTCCATTCTTTCTGACTCCTGACAAACATTATGTAGGAGCTGCTTGGTATCAGAAAGAGGTGAATATACCTGCCGACTGGAAAGGTGAACGTATTTTGTTGTTTCTGGAACGTCCCCATATAGAAACAACTGTATGGGTAAACGGACAAAAGACAGGAATGCAGAATAGTCTTTGCGTTCCCCATCAATATGATATAACCCGTTATGTCCGTCCCGGAAAATGTACTATCACCATCCGAGTGGATAATCGTATCAAAGAAATCAATGTTGGACCGGATTCACACAGCATAACCGACCAAACTCAAGGAAACTGGAACGGTATTGTAGGACGCATCTGTCTGCAAACGACTCCGAAAACATATTTCGATGATATTCAAATATATCCGGAACCGGAACAAAAACTGGCACGTGTCAAAGTCGTCATCAAAGGTGCAGGCATTACAAAAATAAAATTATCAGCGGAGAGTTTCAATACGGATAAAAAGCATATAGTTCCCGCCATACAACAAGAAATCAAACTTAACAAAGGAGTAACGGAAACAGAAATGGTATTACCTATGGGGAATGATATGCTGCTATGGGATGAATTTCATCCGGCCCTGTACAAACTGAAAGCAGAAGTCACCAATGGGAAAAAAACTGAGATAAAAGAAATACAATTCGGTATGCGCCGATTTGAAATCAAAGGTAAATGGTTTTATGTAAACGGGCGTAAAACTCAGCTTCGCGGAACAGTTGAGAACTGTGACTTCCCGTTGACCGGTTACGCCCCGATGGATGTAGAAAGTTGGGAACGAGTATTCCGTATCTGTCGCAGTTATGGACTGAATCACATGCGTTTCCATTCATTCTGTCCTCCCGAAGCCGCTTTTATAGCTGCCGACCGGGTAGGATTCTATCTGCAACCCGAAGGTCCGAGCTGGCCCAATCATGGTCCTAAATTAGGTTTGGGACAACCTATTGACACCTATTTGATGAACGAAACCATCGCATTAACCAAAGAATATGGCAACTATGCCTCTTATTGCATGTTGGCATGCGGAAACGAACCTAGCGGACGCTGGGTAGAATGGGTGACCAAGTTCGTAGAATATTGGGAAAAGAAGGATCCCAGACATGTATATACCGGAGCATCGGTAGGCAACGGATGGCAATGGCAACCCCGCAACCAATATCATGTAAAGGCAGGGGCACGTGGCCTGACCTGGTCTAGAAGACAGCCATCCACCCAAGACGATTATCGTTTCCAGAATCATCTTGACACAGTGAAACAACCTTATGTATCCCATGAAACAGGTCAATGGTGTGCTTTCCCTAATTTCAATGAAATACGTAAATATACAGGTGTTAATAAAGCTAAGAACTTCGAAATTTTCAAAGACATTCTGGCTGATAACCACATGAGCGACCAAGCCCATCTATTTATGATGGCCAGCGGAAAGTTGCAAGCCCTTTGTTATAAATATGAAATAGAAAAGACACTCCGCACGCCTGATTATGCCGGTTTCCAATTATTGGCACTGAACGATTATTCGGGTCAGGGAACTGCACTAGTAGGTGTTCTTGATGTTTTCTTTGAAGAAAAAGGATATATCAACTCTGCAGAATGGAGACGTTTTTGCTCACCTACTGTTCCACTGATGCGTACAGATAAATTTGTATATAATAACAATGAGATTTTAAAGGCGGATATTGAAGTTGCTCATTTTGGTGCCAAGACATTAAAACAAGCAGAAATTGTATATACGTTAAAAGACGAATATGGCAAAGTATATGCGCAAGGCACATTGGCAACACAAGACATCCCTATCGGAAATTTAAATCACACTGGTAGCCTTGAGTTTCCGCTTACTGATATCCAAGAGGCTAAAAAGCTGAATCTGGAAATACGCATTACAGGAACAGAAGCTGTAAATGACTGGAATTTCTGGGTTTATCCCGCTCAAGTGACAATAGCCGAAGGAAAAGTATACACTACCGATACCTTGGATTCGAAAGCCTTGGAAATTCTTCAGCATGGTGGAAATGTGCTTATTACAGCTGCGGGCAAAGTGAGTTATGGTAAAGAAGTGGTTCAGCAATTCACTCCTGTATTCTGGAACACCTCCTGGTTCAAAATGCGTCCTCCTCATACCACAGGTATCTTAGTGAACCCCAAACACCCGTTATTCCGTCAGTTTCCGACAGAATATCACAGCAATCTGCAATGGTGGGAACTGCTGAATCATGCTCAAGTGATGCAATTCACCCACTTTCCACCCGCTTTCCAACCTACGGTTCAAAGCATTGACACTTGGTTCATAAGCCGCAAGATAGGTATGTTATTCGAAGCCAATGTATTAAATGGGAAAGTGCTCATGACAAGCATGGACATTACCTCCCAGCCAGAGAAACGCATTGTAGCTCGTCAGATGCATAAAGCCATTTTGGATTATATGAATTCGGACCAGTTCCGTCCGCAATTTACTGTAACACCTCAACAAATCAGTGAGTTGTTCACAAAAACAGCCGGTGACATAAAATCTTATACCAATGACTCTCCGGATGAACTAAAACCGAAAATCAATTAATAACAATCTATATCAATCATGAAACAGATAGCCCTATTAGCTCTTGGACTTTTAGCGACATTAGGAGTCGAAGCACAAACTTACAAATTCGATTTTACCACAGGTAAAAAAACTAAAGACGGTTATACCAAAATAACTCCCGCCGACAGATACTCGGAGGAAAAGGGATACGGATATGACAGACAGCCCTCTCCGGAAGGTAAAAGTACAGCCCCATTCTTTTTCTCTATTACGGTACCCGATGGCAACTACCACGTCACAGTCGTGATAGGAAACAAACGCGCTGCCGGAGAAACAACAGTGCGAGGAGAATCACGCCGCCTTTTCTTCGAAAATGTGAAGACAAAAAAAGGGGAGTTAAAACCTTGTACATTTGTGATCAACAAGCGCAACACACATATTTCGGAAAAAGAAAATGTACGCATCAAACCGCGTGAACGCCAAAAATTGAACTGGGATGACAAACTAACTTTGGAATTCAACGGGGATGCCCCCCAATTGTCCGAACTGATTATTGAGAAAGTAAATAATGTACCCACAGTATTCCTATGCGGTAACTCTACCGTAGTAGACCAGGACAATGAACCTTGGGCAAGCTGGGGACAAATGATTCCCCGCTTCTTCAATGACAGCATTTGTTTTGCCAATTATGCAGAATCCGGCGAAAGCGCCAATACTTTTATCGGTGCAGGACGACTGAAAAAGGCATTGACACAAATGAAACCCGGAGATTATATTTTTATGGAATTCGGTCATAACGACCAAAAGCAAAAAGGTCCCGGTAAAGGAGCTTATTATTCATTTATGACCAGCTTGAAAACATTCATTGATGAGGCAAGGGCACGAGGAGCTTATCCTGTACTGGTAACCCCGACACAACGCCGCAGTTTCGATGAAAACGGGAAAATCAGAGATACTCACGAAGATTATCCCGAAGCAATGCGTTGGCTAGCTGCCAAAGAAAACGTTCCTTTGATCGATCTCAACGAAATGACCCGTACCCTCTATGAAGCAATGGGAGTGGAACCTTCCAAAAAGGCATTCGTACATTATCCTGCCGGAACCTATCCGGGACAAAACAGGGTATTGGCAGATAATACTCATTTCAATCCTTACGGAGCTTATCAAATCTCCAAATGTATCATTGAAGGGATAAAGAAAGCGGGATTACCTATCTCTAACTATTTGCGCAGCGACTATTCCGGTTACAATCCTGCACATCCGGATGCTTTGGACAGTTTCAAATGGAATGACAGCCCGTTTACAGAAATTGAAAAGCCGGACGGCAATTAATTTAAAAGTAAGAACAAATGAATAACAAAACATTATTATTAACCCTATCATTTACCTTAGGTACCCTCTTTACCAATGCCCAATCCCTCTCCGGATTCCAATGGGGAAAAGGGATGGGAACTCCTGACCTTTCGTGGACTGCCCAAGTAGGAGCCAAAACCTATCCTGAGGGAAAAATATTCCAAGCAGCCGATTACGGATTGAAAAATGACAGTACCCAGTTAAGCACTGCCGCCCTGCAGAAAGCTATTGACGAATGCCACCGTTCCGGAGGAGGAACAGTGGAAGTAGCCCCAGGATACTACCGGATTGGTGCCATCTACCTGAAAAGTAATGTAAACCTCCACCTCAACCAAGGTACGACGCTGATAGCCAGCGAGGATATAGATTTATACCCCGAAATGCGCTCCCGCGTGGCAGGTATCGAAATGGTATGGCCCTCGGCAGTCATCAATATTCTGGATGCAGAAAACGCAGCTATCAGCGGAGCAGGTACGTTGGATTGTCGTGGAAAAATATTTTGGGATAAATATTGGACCATGCGGAAGGATTACGAGAAACGCAAACTGCGGTGGATCGTGGACTACGACTGCAAACGAGTAAGAGGAATGCTCATCTCGAACAGCCGCCATATAACACTAAAAGACTTTACCTTGATGCGTACCGGATTTTGGGGTTGCCAAGTGCTGTATTCCGACCAATGTACCTTGAACGGACTGAAAATCAATAATAACGTAGGGGGGCATGGTCCCAGTACGGATGGTATTGACATTGATTCCAGCACCAATATCCTGATTGAAAACTGTGAAGTAGATTGCAACGATGACAATATCTGCCTGAAAGCCGGACGGGATGCCGACGGCCTGCGTGTAAACCGTCCCACCGAAAATATCATTGTTCGTGGATGCATTGCACGTAAAGGTGCGGGACTTATTACCTGCGGCAGCGAAACTTCAGGCTGCATCCGAAATGTCTTGGGATATAACCTTCAAGCATACGGAACCTCTTCCACCCTCCGTCTGAAATCTGCCATGAACCGCGGTGGAACCGTAGAAAATATCTACATGACCCAAGTGACAGCAGACAATGTCCGCCATGTACTGGCAGCGGACCTTAACTGGAACCCCAGCTATAGTTATTCTACCTTACCGGCTGAATATGAAGGAAAAGAGATTCCCGAACATTGGAAGGTTATGCTGACTCCTGTCACACCTAAAGAAAAAGGGTATCCGCATTTCCGTAATGTATGGCTCAGCGATGTAAAAGCTACTAATGTGCAAACCTTTATCACCGCTGCAGGCTGGAATGAGGAACTGCCTTTGCAGAATTTCCATATTTCCGGCATAAAAGCCAAGATAAATAAAGCAGGAAGCATTATCTTTACCGAAGACTTCCACTTGGAAGATGTCCGGTTACAAGTAGAAGACGGCAGCCGTGTGGAAGAAAAAAACAATAAGAACGCACAAATCAATATCAGCTATGAAAACAACATGGAATTATAGCCGGTGGCTACTTCCGTTCTTTCTCTGTATGCTGTTGTCTGTCTTTAGCAACAACGCCCAGACCCTTCCCTTCCGCTTATCCAAAGGTGCGGGAACTTTCCGTCTGGGAGTGGTTTGCGGCAATGAAAGTTGCTGGCTGGACCAATGCAGTGTCAAGAAAAAGGGACAGGCTTATACCATTAAAGATAAATTATGGAAAGAAGGTGAAATAAAGCTGATTGTATGTCCATTGACAGATAGTAATGGTTTTATCATGGAGATTTCCGGTGAGCGATTACCCGAAGAGCTCAAACTTTGCTGGGCTTTCGGTGCATGCGACGGCGCAGACGACCCTGCCGTAACAGACAACAGTATTCCGGCAGCCTCCTGCTTCCATAATGTATTCAGTATAGAAGGAAACGCTTTTACTACCTATTATGGTGAAAGCATGAAACTGAGAACGGTTCATGGGGTATCTCCCATCGGTTCCGATATTCGTCTGTCCGACGGACATAAACAAGCATCCCCGCTTGCTTTATTCAACTCCGGTAAAAAGACAGATGCCCCTGTCATCTCTGCCCTATACCCGTGGAAACCGCAAGAAAAGCTCTACTTTTGTTTCTACCAACGAGCAGATTATAATTATTTCATGCTACCCGGATTATTCGAGAAAGAACATAAAACCCGATCAAAATGAAACGATTGTATCTATACCTGTTCTTCCTTTTCCTATGCCTGTCTGCCCAGGCACAGGAATTCAAGGTGTACCAATTTCCGGCAGATAAGGTTCCTGCCATAGATGGCAATACCCACGACTGGGATTGCGTTCCGGCTGATTATAAGATAACGGAAACAGCTTTAAAGGAAGACGAGGGAAAACATGCACAGCCAGATACCACCACCTTGAAAGTCAGTGTCAAAGTAGGTTGGTGTGCAGAAACTCAGAAGTTGTATTTTCTATATGAAGCATACGATAATTATTGGCGGTTCAGTGAGAACTCCTTGAACACGGATATTTTTGAAGTAGTGGTGGATGGCGATTGTTCAGGGGGACCGTTCATCGACCGTTTTCATCCCACAGCTCCCAAAGACGTATGGCAGGCTTGGTTCAAATTTCACGGATGCCATGCCCAGAACTATCACATCTTCACCCCGGCTCACGGCAATGACTGGTGTATGTTATGGGGTCCTCAAGTATGGCTGAAACAAAAGCCATACGCTGATTATGCCTATCAGTACTCTTTCAAGGAGGGTGAACCGGGTAAGCTGACATTGGAATTTTATATCACTCCCTTTGACCATGCGGATGCCGATGGTCCCGAACTATCTTGCCCTACTTTATTAAAAGAAGGAAATGAAATCGGATTATGCTGGGCAGTGATTGACTGGGATGCCCACCCTACCTCCAAAGACGGATTCTGGAATTTATCCGATGAACATACCATGTATGGCAATGCATCTTATTTACACAAATTCAAACTAATGCCCATTCAGTAAAAGCAAAGACAGACCATGAAACAACTCATACTCTTCCTTTTATGCCTCAGCACATGGACAGCACAGGCAAAGATATACAATGTAAAAGATTACGGAGCGAAAGCCGATGGTACTACCATTGACACCCCTGCCATAAATCGAGCTATTGAGGAAGCTGCCTCTCAGGGTGGAGGAACCATTTACTTCCCCGCCGGAGAATACGCGTGCTATTCCATACGTCTGGCCAGTCATATACATTTGTACATAGAACAAGGAGCACAAATTGTAGGCGCCTTCCCATCAGCAACGGAAGGTTATGACCTGGCAGAACCGAATGAACACACCCAATTCCAGGATTTCGGGCACAGTCATTGGAAGAACTCACTTATTTGGGGAATCGGTCTGGAAGACATCACCATCAGCGGACCGGGACTGATTTATGGCAAAGGACTCACCCGTGAGGAAAGCCGCCTGCCCGGTGTAGGCAACAAAGCCATCAGCTTGAAACTCTGCAAGAACGTGACACTGAAAGACTTCTCTTTGTTGCATTGCGGTCATTTTGGTCTGCTGGCTACAGGAGTAGATAATCTCAGCATTCTGAACGTGAAAGTAGATACCAACCGGGACGGTTTTGACATAGACTGCTGCAAAAATGTCCGCATCAGTCATTGTACAGTCAACGCTCCCTGGGATGATGCTATCGTGCTTAAAGCGTCCTACGGATTAGGCTATTTCAAGGATACGGAAAATGTAACCATCTCCGATTGTTTTGTCAGCGGATACGACCGTGGCAGTGTATTGGATTGTACCTGGCAACGAGACGAACCCCAAGCACCGGATCACGGGTTTGTAACCGGACGTATCAAACTAGGAACAGAATCCAGTGGCGATTTTAAAAACATAGCCATTACCAATTGCATATTCGAACGTTGCCGAGGTCTTGCCCTGGAAACGGTAGACGGGGGAAAACTGGAAGATATCGTCATCAGCAACATCACGATGCGCGATATTGTCAACGCCCCTGTCTTCCTGCGGTTAGGAGCCCGGATGCGCAGCCCGCAAGGAACGCCCGTGGGCACAATGAAACGCATCCTCATCAGCCACGTCAATGTATTTAATGCCGACTCGCGCTACTCTTCCATTATCAGCGGAATACCGGGAGCCCTTATTGAAGATGTGACACTGAGCGATATTCATATCTATCACCAAGGAGGATATACAGAAGCCGACGGACTTCTGACTCCTCCCGAACAAGAGAAAGTATATCCTGAACCGTGGATGTTCGGAACCATTCCCGCCAAAGGTTTCTACATCCGCCATGCACGCAACATCACCTTGGACAATGTAAATTTCCATTACGAGAAAGCGGACGGACGTCCCTTGTTTGTCACAGAGGATGCCAATGATATCAGATACAGGAACATCACAGTGGATGGAAAAGAATTCAATGCAGCAAACTTATAAAAAACAAATAGAATGAAGAGAAAATATTTATTGTTCAGCCTATTACTGACCGGAAGCAGCCTTTATGCACAAGAATGGCCGGCAGTACACCCCGAAACCCGTCCGGCTACCCGCTGGTGGTGGCTGGGAAGTGCTGTCGATGCAACCAATCTGACCTACAATCTGGAGGAATATGCCAAAGCCGGACTGGGAGGTGTTGAAATCACTCCTATTTATGGTGTTCAAGGCAACGATAAGAATAACCTCCCTTTCCTCAGCCCGCAATGGATGAATATGTTGCAACATACTGAAACTGAAGGAAAACGCATCGGTATTGAAGTAGATATGAACACCGGTACCGGATGGCCCTTCGGCGGTCCTCACGTGAGTATGACAGATGCTGCTACCAAAGCTATTTTTCAATCTTATCAAGTAGAGGGTGGAAAAGAAATTACGCTAGATTTGAAAGTAGAAGAAGAGAAACAACGCCCTGTAGCCACTTTAAGCCGGGTTATGGCCTATAATGCGGACAATAAGCAATGTCTTAATCTCACTTCCAAAGCGAAGAACGGACAATTACAATGGAAAGCTCCGGCAGGTCATTGGCATATTATTACCTTATATATAGGTAAAACATTCCAAAAAGTGAAACGTGCCGCTCCCGGTGGAGAAGGCTATGTGATGAACCACTTGGATAAAGGAGCCGTAAAACGCTATTTTGCCAACTTTGACAAAGCCTTTAAAGAAAACAAGACCAATTTTCCACATACTTTTTTCAATGACTCTTACGAAGTATATGGTGCTGACTGGACTCCTGATTTCCTGGAACAATTCGCCCGTCGTCGTGGCTATAAACTGGAAGAACACTTCCCTGAATTTATAGCTCAGGATCGTAATGAAACCACCGCCCGCATAGTCAGTGACTATCGCGAAACAATCTCCGATTTATTGATTGAGAATTTCAGTACCCAATGGACTAACTGGGCACACGGTCATGGCAGCATCACCCGTAACCAAGCACATGGTTCCCCTGCCAATCTGATAGATACCTATGCCTCTGTGGATATTCCCGAATGCGAAGGATTCGGCCTGTCGCAATTCCATATTAAAGGATTGCGCCAAGATTCCCTGACCCGTAAGAATGACTCAGACCTTTCCATGCTGAAGTATGCTTCTTCCGCTGCCCATATCGCCGGAAAGCCCTACACGTCTTCAGAAACATTCACCTGGCTGACAGAACATTTCCGTACCTCACTTTCCCAGTGCAAACCGGATATGGATTTGATGTTCGTATCAGGTGTAAACCACATGTTTTTCCATGGAACCCCCTACAGTCCTAAAGAAGCCAAATGGCCGGGATGGAAGTTTTATGCCTCTATTGATATGTCTCCTACCAATAACATTTGGCAGGATGCTCCTGCTTTCTTTGAATATATCACCCGTTGCCAGTCTTTCCTGCAAATGGGGAAACCGGATAATGATTTTCTCGTTTATCTGCCTGTATATGATATGTGGCAGGAACAGCCGGGCCGTCTTTTGCTGTTCAGCATCCATGATATGGCAAAACGTGCTCCCAAGTTTATAGAGACCGTTCATACCATCAGCAATTGCGGCTATGACATGGATTATATCTCTGACAACTTTGTGAAAAGTACCCGTTGCGTAAATGGCAAATTACTGACCAAAGGAGGAACTTCCTATAAAGCCATCATCATTCCTGCTGTAAAATTAATGCCGTCCGAGGTACTTGACCATTTACTAAAGCTGGCACAAGCCGGAGCTACTATCATCTTTACCGAAAACTATCCGCAGGATGTACCCGGTTATGGAAAACTGGAAGCACGCCGGAAAAGCTTTGCACAATTACAAAAGCAACTTCCGGAAGTTTCTTCTTTCGATAAAACGGTGGCAACTCCTTATCAGAAAGGAATCATCATTACAGGAAACAACTATCAATCTGCCTTGGAAAAAAGCGGTGTTATTCCCGAAGAAATGAAAACGCGATATGGCTTACAATGTATCCGCCGCTCCCATACCGATGGACATCATTATTTCATCTCCTCATTGCAGGAAAAAGGAGTAAACGACTGGATAACCTTAGCCGTTCCCGCAGAAAGTGCCATGCTGTTTAATCCGATGACGGGAGAAAAAGGGAAAGCACAAACTCGCAAGGAAGGAGGAAAAACCCAAGTACGTCTCCAGCTGCATTCCGGCGAAAGCGTGATCCTGCAAACTTTCAACCATGCCTTGACAGAGGCTGCCGAATGGAAATACGTTCAAGAACAATCTGTCAGCCTCAGCCTTGATCACGATTGGAAACTTCATTTTGCAAAAAGCACTCCCAAGATAGAAGGTACATTTGATATCGATACTCCGTCTTCGTGGACTGAAATTGCTCACCCCAACGCTCCGATTACCATGGCGACGGGAGTATATACTAATATCATCACTGTTCCCCATATTCCCGCCGATGACTGGATACTGGATTTGGGCGATGTGCGGGAAAGTGCCCGTGTGCGCATCAACGGACAAGATGCCGGAACAGCATGGGCCGTACCTTTTCAGTTGAAAGTAGGCAAATGGCTGAAACCGGGAGATAACAAGATAGAAATAGAAGTGACCAATCTGCCTGCCAACCGCATTGCGGATATGGATCGTCGGGGTGAGAAATGGCGTATCTTCAATGAAATCAATGTGGTGAATCTGCAATACAAACCGGTACCTTATACTGATTGGCAGCCATTGCCATCGGGATTAAATGGTAGTGTAAGGTTGATACCGGTTACTTATAAATAAGATATCCGATAGTGGCAGCCTATTGGCGGAGTTAATCCAGACTGTATTTGAAAGACTGAATTAATTCCGCCAATGTTTTTTACCTCATGCTCAGTGAGACACCTGCAACCGATCAAGCCGCAGCGAGACAGCATTTTATAGCAAAGCGGTGTATTTACGGATAATATCCAAATGTTCCTAAGCGTCTGATCATTACCAGCCTGCTGCATATTATATTCCGGTTACAGCCGCATCAGCGAACCGGCAGGATATCCAGCATCGCTTCAAACATCATGGCTGTAGGAGTAGTCAAGCCTCAATTGAATGTATATCACTCCCTACCCTATAGCATAAGCCTTTTCTTTCTTCAGGTTAAGCCTTTTTATACGGATATGTTCTATCTCCGCAAGCCTTTGGAGTTAACTCCATAACCTTGGGAGATAACTCCAAAGCTTATGGAGTTAACTCCAAAGGCTTGCGGAGATAAGACAAACAGGTAGAAAAGCCTTAACCATACGTCAGGAAAGGGTTAGGGATACGGATGAGATTCTTTAAGGACGAATCTGATGCCAAAGTCTTTTGCGGATGCCTTTTTCTTACGGATGAAAGCCCCGCTAAAATTCTACTGCTCCAAAACTTCTCCGTCAGTGAATAGTCAAGATATCATCCGTACCGGTTCCCGATAAGCATACCAACTGTCCGTGTCGTTACATACAGCCTACAGCTTTCAAACGGATGTGTCTATTCCAAGGGGTAACGAAGCTAAGACAAAATGTGACAGGAATTCCCAAACTATCAGAGGAAAGGGAAGTGATAACAGATAAAAAGTGGTGGTAGCAGATGTTTTTTCATGCTACTACCACCACCTTTGAAACGCCCTGTTCATGGGTGTTTACGAAAGAGGATGGTAGTAGTGGTAGCAGTTTTGCAAAACTCTGTTGCAGGTGGGAGGAAAATTCAAACAGGAACTAAAATTATAAAGTTTTCATCTTCTTCCCTATGCCCACTGCTTTAGAAATTTTGCCTGTTCCTTTTTCCTTATACAAGTAGCCACGGAACATGCCTCCGCTATTAAACGGCATGGCAAAATTACCTTTCTTGTCCACTGCAATCAATCCACCATTTCCCTCCTTGGTATTCAGTTCCTGATGGATAATATAATCGGCAGCCTCCCCGACAGGCTGGTGCAGCAACTTCACACGAGTAGAAAGATTATAAGCTACGACGTGACGGATAAAATACTCCCCATGCCCGGTGCACGACACAGCACAACCTTCATTATCCGCATAAGTACCTGCACCAATCACCGGAGAATCCCCCACACGGCCCCATTGCTTCTTGAACATACCACCGGTACTTGTTCCCGCTGTCAGGTTACCTTGCTTGTCCAGTACCACACAGCCCACAGTTCCATTCTTCTTGCTCTCCTTCTTCAAATCCTCTATCCACTTCAACGTCTTAGGAGTAGCAAAATACATATTATCCACAATTTCCAGTCCTTGTGACTTTGCAAACCGGTCAGCACCCTCACCTGCCAGCATCACATGAGGTGTTTTATTTTTTACCGCATAGGCTGCATTAATCGGATTCTTCACCGTTTTCAACCCGGCGACAGCTCCTGCTGTCAAATCCTTACCTTCCATAATAGAAGCATCCAGTTCAAAAGTACCGGTACTGGTACAAGTAGCCCCTTTACCAGCATTAAACAAGGGGTTATTCTCAAAATAGTTAACAACTGCCATTACCGCTTCAGGTCCTTCACCACCAGCATCCAATATAGCATTTCCGATACTCAAAGCTGAATCTAAAGCCGCATAATACAAGGTTGATTTCTCCTTATCGTCCTCAAGGTTTTCCATAGCACCGGCACCTCCATGAACAACAATTACGTATTCTCTCTCCTGTGCCAGCATGCGGCACAATGGTAATAAGAGTAGAATTGTGATAAATAAGTGTTTCATAATAGTAGTTTAATATCAATAGTATGGTGCGAATGTAACAAAACAATTTGTAAAAAGGAAACTTTTATGCAGAGATATAGACATAAAAAAAGGAGCAACGCCTTGCTCCAACCTTTGTTAACCTTAAATC
>OGXZ01000269.1_pt1 | contig 30689 bp, 29 predicted proteins | sample 1576431 | NCBI WGS metagenome assembly OGXZ01 (sample SAMEA3541590, study PRJEB24748) | human gut metagenome | biome: human gut; feature: human-associated habitat; material: faeces | place: China | collected 2012
AAAATATTCAGGATTGAATCCGGAAGTGAATGTGAACGGTTTGGACCGTGTTGTCGAGCGGGTTGGCGGCTCCGGGAATGCGCAGGAAGCCCGCACATTGGGTGAAGGCGTTGTCACCAAGACGCTTCACCTTCTTCAGTTCGGCTCTCGACTTGAACGCTCCGTGCTCGTTGCGGTAGTCGATGATGTTGGCTGCCAGGGCCGGTCCGATGCCGCTGACGTAGCTCAGCAGCATAGCGCTTGCCGTGTTGAGGTTCACGCCCACGGTGTTGACGCAGCTCTCGACGGTCTGCTTCAGGCGTGTGCGGAGCTTTGTCTGGTCAACGTCGTGCTGATACTGTCCCACGCCTATGCTCTTGGGGTCTATCTTTACCAGTTCTGCGAGCGGATCCATCAGTCGGCGGGCAATGCTTATGGCTCCTCTTACCGTGATGTCGAGGTCAGGAAACTCTTTTCGTGCCACGTCGGAAGCCGAGTAGACCGATGCTCCGTCCTCGCTCACTACGAAGATGTCGATGTCGCGCCCGAAACTGATTCCCCTCACAAATGCCTCTGTCTCGCGGCTTGCCGTTCCGTTGCCTATGGCTATGGCTTGCGGGCGGAAGCGGTCAGCCATCCTTTTCAGCTGTTCGGCGGCGCGGTTGGCCTCTCTGAACGGAAAGATTGCCTCGTAATGGAGGTATGCTCCTTCGGCATTTATGCACGCCACCTTGCAGCCTGTCCTGAAGCCAGGGTCTATGCCCATGACGGCCTTCTGTCCCAAGGGTGCCGAGAGGAGGAGCTGTCGCAGGTTGGTGCTGAACACGTTTATGGCTTCGTCCTCGGCTCTCTCGCGGCCCTCCTTCACAAACTCGTTCTCTATGGACGGGCGTATGAGGCGCTTGTAGGCGTCTTCAGACGCTTCGCGCGTTAGTTTAGAGCAGTCGGTATAACCTTTTGAGTAGTATCTTGATATACGTTCCACAGCGTTGTCGTCGGTCGCGATGTTTATCTTCACCACACCCTCTTTCTCGGCCCGAAGCATGGCCATGACACGATGCGAGGGACAACGCTTTAGAGGCTCTGAAAACTCGAAATAGTCGGCATATTTTGCACTCTCTTCCTCGTCTTTCTTGCTCTTTACCACCTTCGAGGTGATCATGGCCGTGCGTCTGAACTCGGCTCTTACGGTCTTGCGCGACTCCTCGTTGTTGGCAATGTCTTCGGCCATGATGTCCTGTGCTCCCTTTATGGCGTCGTCTGCCGTAGTCACGTCTTTGTTGCAGAACTGGCGTGCGTAGGAGTAGGGGTCGCGGCACGCGCCCAGCATGATGGCTTGGGCAAGAGGCTCCAGGCCGTGCTCGCGTGCCATTTGCGCCCTTGTGCGCTTCTTGGGCTTGTAGGGCAGGTATAGGTCTTCCAGTGTGGCAGCGTCCCAACAACTGACAATCTTTGCTTCGAGCTCGGGTGTTAGCTTGCCTTGAGCTTCGATTGTTGAGAGAATGGTTGCGCGGCGTTTGTTTATGTCTGTAAGCTTGTCGTTGAGATCTTTGATATTTATGATGCTCACCTCGTCGAGAGCCCCCGTGCGCTCCTTTCGGTAGCGTGCTATGAAGGGCACGGTACAGCCTTCAGAGAGCAACGTGAGGGTGTTCTCCACGCCTCGCAGGGGGAGCTGAAGCTCTTTGCTTATGAGGGTTGCTATGGTTGAAAGGTCTGTTGTTTTGCTTTCTGGTGCTTGGGTCGGTCTTTGCTGGGTGGTTTGGGGTGTCTTGTTGTCTGAAATCATTTTGAAAAATAGGTTGTTTGCATTAAATGCTTAAAGCAATACTTTAACCGTGAAAGTATTGCTTTAGATGTTGTAAATAAGTTTGGTAAGCCCTCTCGCTTGCGCTTTGCTGGTGCCTATTCGAGCACACGCAGAGCCGAGAGCAACTCGTTGTTTTCCGATTTTGCTCCTACCGTTATGCGCAGGCAGTCGCGGCAGAGCGTCACCTTTGACCTGTTCCTCACAATTATGCCCTCGTTCACGAGATAGCGGTAAATGCGGTCGGCATCGGTCATTTTGGCAAGGAAGAAGTTGGCGTCAGAATGGAAGACCTGCTTGCACGACGGCAGCATCTTGAACGCCTCCATCATGCGGTTGCGCTCAAGGATGATGGTACTCACCCATTTGCTCACCTCCATGGCATTTTCGAAAGCTTTGAACGCCTCTTTCTGCGTCAGGATGTTGATGTTGTAAGGATATTTTATCTTATTGAACACATCGATAATCTCCTTGCTAGCAAACGCCATTCCGAGGCGCACGCCAGCCAGCGCCCATGCCTTGCTCATGGTGTTGAGCACAATCATGTTGGGATGGTCTGAAAGCTCGTAGCGGAAGGCGCGACGATGAGTGAAGTCGGAGTAAGCCTCGTCAACCACCACTATGCCTTGGAATGTGTCCAATATTTTTTCAATCTCATCATGGTTCAGGTCGTTTCCCGTGGGGTTGTTGGGCGTGCAGATCCAGATGAGCTTGGTGTGCTCGTCGCACGTCTCCAAAATGCGGTCGGCTTCGATGTCGAAACGGTTGTTGAGCGTAACAGGACGATACTCGATGTCGTTGATGGCAGCACACACCTTATACATGCCGTATGTGGGTTCTATGGCCACCACGTTGTCGATGCCAGGCTGGCAGAAGCAACGATAGGCAAGGTCTATGGTCTCGTCGCTGCCGTTGCCGAGGCAAATCTGCTCTTCTTTCACGCCTTTAATGCGTGCTATGACCTTCTTCAGGTCAACCTGCAGAGGGTCTGGATAGCGGTTTAGCGGGGCGTTGTATGGGTTTTCGTTTGCATCGAGAAACACATGCGCAGCGCGTCCGCTATAGTCGTTACGGGCACAGCTGTAAGGCTCTAAATGCCGGATGTTGGGGCGCAGAAGTTCTGTTAATGGTTTCATATAAAAAATAAAGGGTTGATGAATGAGGGATATGTCTATTGGTTGTTGGCAACATCGTTGCAACGCAAGGTCATGGCGTTCTTGTGGGCGAAGAGTTGCTCGTTCTCAGCCATCACCTCCACGGCATGGCCAATGGAACGAATGCCCTGCTCGTCAAGATGCTGGAACGTTATCTTGCGCATGAAGCTGTCGAGGTTTACGCCGCTGTAGGCATCGGCATAGCCGTGTGTTGGAAGCGTGTGGTTGGTGCCGCTGGCATAGTCGCCCGCACTCTCACAGGCATACTTGCCGAGGAATACGCTACCCGCATTCACAACCTTTGACTCAAGAGCTTCATAATGGTCTGTAGCTATGATGAGATGTTCTGGGGCATAGGCGTTGCTAAGATCCATGGCTTCATCGGCATCGCGGACGAGCACAAGCTTGCTGTTTTCCAAGGTTTTGGCTGCAATCTCTTTGCGTGGAAGCGCCTGAAGCTGCGTCTCGACCTCTTTCTGCACGGCGTAGAGCATGGGTTCAGATGTGGAGATGAGGAGCACCTGCGAGTCGACCCCATGCTCGGCTTGAGACAGAAGGTCGGCGGCAACGTAGCGGGGGTTGCTTGTGTCGTCGGCTATGACGCACACCTCAGACGGTCCGGCAGGCATGTCTATGGCCACGTTGCCGAGACTCACATGCTGCTTGGCAGCCATGACATACTGGTTACCGGGACCGAAGATCTTGCTCACCTTGGGCACGCTCTCTGTGCCGTAGGCCATAGCTCCGATGGCTTGCACGCCACCAATCTTGTAGATGCGGCTTACGCCTGCTATGTGGGCTGCCACGAGGATAGCGGGGTTGACGTGTCCTGTGCTGTCGGGTGGGGTGCAGAGCACAATCTCCTTGCATCCCGCAATCTTGGCTGGCGTGGCGAGCATGAGAACGGTAGAAAAGAGGGGGGCCGTGCCTCCTGGTATGTAGAGACCAACCTTCTCTATGGCCACGCTCTTCTGCCAACACTCTACGCCCGGCGCCGTCTGAACACGGATAGGCCGAAAGGCTTGTGCTTCATGAAACTTGCGTATGTTGTCGTGGGCAAGCATTAAAGCTTGTCTTAAATCGTCGCTTACAAGGTGTTGAGCTTCATGCAGTTCGCTCTCGCTAACCTGTAGCTCATGTAGCTCTACATGGTCAAACTTCTGTTCGTAGCGTTTAACGGCTTCGTCGCCGTTTGCCCGTATGTCGTTGAGCACCTCGCTCACCGTGGCGTTGAGCTTTGACATGTCGATGTGCGGACGCACAGTTATGGCTTTCCAGTCGGCACGGGCTGGATATTTTATAATGTTCATATTCCTTTTTACGACTTTGTTTACGACTTAAATTAATTTCTAAACTGAGTTTTCGCAAATGCTTGATAAAAGAGATGCAAGCAGTTTCCTTCTCTATAAGGCTGCGAATCTCAAGCAAGCGCGACAACGCTTACCTCTTTGGGGAGGTTTCTCCCTTGGAGGTTCCCTTTATCTTGACGGTTTTCTCTTTTGTAGGGGCTCTATTCTCCCTTTTGTCTTCGTCTGACAAGAAGAGAAGCGGCGGCTTATAGAATCATTTTCTCAATGGGTGTCACGAGAATGCCCTGTGCCCCCAGCTCCTTCAGCTTGCCTATTATCTCCCAGAAGCGCTTCTCGTCAAGCACGGTATGGATAGAACACCAGTCTTTGTCGGCCAATGGAATGATGGTAGGACTCTTGATGCCAGGAAGCACCTCTATGATGTTGTCAATCTGTGCCTTGGGGGCGTTCATCATGACATATTTCTTGTCTGTGGCCGACTGAACAGCCTCAAAACGGAACAGCATCTCGTCAAGCACCTTGCGCTTCTCTTCGCTCAGGTTGCGGTTGGCTATGAGCAAAGCCTCGCTCTTCATGACAACCTCAACCTCGCGCAAGTTGTTGCTTATGAGAGTGCTGCCTGAACTTACAATGTCGAAGATGCCGTCTGCCAAGCCTATGCCCGGGCTGATCTCAACGCTTCCCGTGATGACGTGGATGTCGGCTTTTATGTTGTGCTGCTCAAGAAAATGGCGTAAGATGCCAGGATAAGATGTGGCGATGCGGCGGCCGTTGAACCATTCAAGACCTGGATAATTGGTCTCCTTGGGAATGGCAAGTGACAGACGACACTTGCTGAAGCCAAGGCGCCAGATGATCTCGGCGTCCTCGCCACGTTCCATAAACTCGTTTTCACCCACGATGCCAAGGTCGGCTACGCCTGTGGCTACGCTCTGCGGAATATCGTCATCGCGAAGATACAACACTTCAAGGGGGAAATTGCTTGACTGCACGAGCAATGTGCGCTTGCTGGTGCTCACTTTGATGTCGGCTTCGGCTAAAAGATTCATCGAATCTTCAAAGAGTCGGCCTTTCGATTGTACTGCTATCCGTAACATAATCTCTCTTTTTTGTGTAAAATCGTAGCAAAAGTAATTATTTTTGATGATATTTCCAAAAAAATGTCGTAATTTTGTGTCTTGAACTTATGTATTTAAGAAATTTACTCATATTATCCGCATTATTATTTGTTACGGCCTGTGCGCGCAAGCAACAAGCTGTGACCACGCCGTGGGGAGAAACCATCGGCGATGAAGAAGGCGACACGGCGGTTGTGGCGCAAAACTTTTCGTATAACGACATCCTCGATGCAGGAGAGATAATCATGCTCACGATGTCGGGGCCTGACAGCTATTTCGACTATCATGGTAGAGCGATGGGAACACAATATCTTTTGTGTGAACGGTTCGCACAGAAAATAGGTGTGAGCGTGCGCGTGGAGGTGTGCAAGGACACGGCAGACATGATAAAGAAACTGCAGAACGGCGATGGCGACATCATAGTGTGGCAGCTCGCGCGCAAGCAAACGAAAGGGTTGCTTGCATGTGGAGCCTCAACCGACAGCACGTCGTGGGTGGTGAGACGCGACAGCAAGCAACTTGCCGACTCGTTGAGAGGATGGTACAGGCCCGCGCTCCTGGCTCAAGTGAAAAAGGAGGAACGCTACGCTTTCTCTACAGCCAATGTGCGCAGACATGTTTATGCTCCTATGCTGAACGCCGCGAAGGGCGAGATCTCATCTTATGACCATTATTTTAAGATGTATGCTGCCGCTTGTCGATGGGACTGGCGACTGATGGCTGCGCAATGTTATCAGGAGTCGACCTTCGACCCGAAAGCCTACTCGTGGGCTGGAGCACGCGGACTGATGCAGATTATGCCTTCTACCGCCGCCAGCTTGGGGCTGTCAGAGAGCGAGATGTATAACCCCGAGGCCAATATTGCGGCGGCAGCACGTTACATCGTGAAGCTGAACGGGCTGTTTAGCGATGTGCGCAGCTATGATGAGCGCATAAACTTTGTGTTGGCAAGCTATAATGGCGGCCACTTTCATGTGCGTGACGCTATGGCCCTGGCGCGAAAGAATGGACGTAACCCTTACAGATGGGCTGACGTGGCCGACTATGTGTTGAAGCTTACGCAGCCTGCTTATTATAACGATCCTGTGGTTAAGTATGGCTACATGCGTGGAACGGAGACGGTCGATTATGTGGCACGCATACGTTCACGTTGGGAGCAATACTGTGGCAAGGTAAAAGGCGGAGGAGGCATTGGCACCCATTTTAATATGGGTGGCGGTAACTATGAGCCGCGTAAGGCACAACGCAAAAACAGGTTCAAGATAAAAGAATGATTGCGCGGTTCGCGGTTGGGTAGAGGCAAGGCAAATTTTGTTCAACGATAAAGATGCAAATTGTTCAACGTTAAAATAGTTAAACTGTGTTTGCGTGTCAGAATATATTTGTATCTTTGCCTTTACCAAAACGTCTATTAAGAACAACAATTCTATTAAATAAACATCATTCAATCTAAAGAAAATATGCTATCAGAACAGGATTTGAAGCAGATATCACAGCGTGGTATCTCGAAAGAGCAAGTGGAGCATCAGTTGGAGCAGATAAAGAACGGTTTCCCGTTCCTTCGAATAGAGGCTGCTGCCGCTGTGGGTAAAGGCATTATGAAACCCACGGAGGAGGAGAGCAAGGCTTATGCTGAGGAGTGGGGACAGTATCTTGCCGATGGCCATGAGGTCGTTAAGTTTGTGCCTGCCAGCGGAGCCGCCAGTCGCATGTTCAAGAACCTTTTTGCGTTCCTTGACGCACCCTATGACGTGCCGACAACCGATTTTGAGAAGAAATTCTTCGACGACATCAAACATTTTGCCTTCCGTAAGGCTCTATGCGAGAAATGCAAGGCCAACGAGGGCATGAGCGTTTGTAAGCTCATCGAGGCAGGACGTTATAAGGATGTTGTGGCAAACCTGCTGTTGCCAAAGGGGCTTAACTATGGTCAGTTGCCAAAGGGTCTGTTGCTCTTCCACGAATATGAGGAAGGTATGCGCACACCCGTTGAGGAGCATCTGGTGGAGGCTGCTCTCTATGCACAGTCGGACGGCAAGGCAAACGTACATTTTACCGTGTCTCATGAACATCTTGAGTTTTTCGAGAAGACGGTTGAGGAGAAATTGCCGTTGTATGAGAAAATGTTTGGCGTGAAATATAATGTGAGCTTCTCGGAACAGAAGCCCAGTACCGACACAATAGCTGCCAATACAGACAACACGCCGTTCCGCAACGAGGACGGTTCGTTGCTGTTCCGTCCGGGTGGTCATGGTGCGCTCATCGAGAACCTTAACGACATCAAGGCTGACGTGGTGTTCATAAAGAATATCGACAACGTGGTGCCAGACCGTCTGAAACCCGTAACTACCGACAACAAGAAGCTGCTGGCCGGTATATTGGTTCATTTGCAGAAGCAGGCTTTTGCGTATCTTGAGAAGCTTGAGAGTGGCGAGTATACACATGAGGATCTTGAAGAGATCATTCGTTTCGTGCAACGCGACCTCTGCTGCCGCAAGGCTGACATTAAGGAACTTGAGGATGCAGACCTCGTGATTTATCTTAAGAAGAAGCTTAACCGCCCGATGCGCGTGTGTGGCGTGGTTAAGAACGTTGGTGAGCCTGGTGGTGGCCCGTTCCTCTGCTACAACGCCGACGGAACCGTTTCGTTGCAGATCTTGGAGTCGAGCCAGATAGATACGACTAACGAGGAGTATGTTGCAATGTTCAAGAACGGAACCCACTTTAATCCCGTTGACCTTGTTTGCGGCACACGCAACTATAAGGGTGAGCAGTTTGACCTGCCTGCTTTCGTGGACAAGTCGACAGGCTTCATCAGCTCGAAGAGCAAGAACGGCCGTGAACTGAAGGCTCTTGAACTTCCCGGTCTTTGGAACGGAGCGATGAGCGATTGGAGTACCGTGTTTGTAGAGGTTCCCATTGAAACATTCAACCCCGTGAAGACCGTTAACGATCTGCTTCGCCCGCAGCATCAGCCTGCTGAGTAAAAATCAGTTTTTTTAATTGCGCTTCGCGCTCGTTGTTTTTTAAACATTAATTTCCATTAATGGCCCATTAATTGTCATTAATACGCGCTTCGCGCGGAAAAATTGATGTCTCATTAATGTTCAATTGATGGAAATTAATGTTTTTAAAAGCGCGAAGCGCAATAATAATTTTACTCAAGTTTCGTCCATTAACTCCACTCGCGAAGCGAGTTAACTTCCTTTTAACTTCCAATAACTTCTATATTAGCGAAAGTTTGTTTCGTTTAACAAACATCCGCAGCATTATAACCATTTCAGTCGCAACGAATTGAGTACCACGCTCACGCTCGAGAAAGCCATTAACGCGCTTGCCCACATGGGCGTAATTTGGAAATTAATGTCAAAGAGATAGAGCGCTCCAGCTGCTAACGGAATGCACACGAGGTTGTAGATAAACGCCCAGAAGAGGTTCTGCCAAATCATACGAACCGTGCGTCTGCTCATGTTTACAGCTTCGGGAAGAGCCATAAGGTCGTTTCCCATGAGCGTAACCTGTGCCACGTCCATAGCCACGTCTGTGCCTCGACCAATCGCTATGCCCACATCGGCTGTGGCAAGCGCCTGGGTGTCGTTTATGCCGTCTCCAACCATTGCCACAATCTTACCTTCTTGTTGTAGCTGACTAACAAGCTTTTGTTTGTCGTCGGGCCGTACCTCGCTTCTGTAATGTTCTATTCCTGCTTTTTCTGCCCAATAGTGCGCTGCGGCTTCCTTGTCGCCGCTCATCATGAACACATCTATTCCTTCTTCCTTAAGACGCGCCATGGCTTTGGCTGCATTGGGCTTAAGCTGCTCACGCTCCTCAAACGGTATATTGTCTGCCTTTGTAAAATCGATGTTGGGGTTGGGGATGGTCAGCGTGCCAGTCTTGTCTATGACCAGGGCGTTGACCTTACGCATGTTCTCAAGGGCAGAAGCGTCCTTGATAAGAATTTGTTTCTGGGCAGCTTTGCCCATGCCCACCATCAAGGCTGTTGGTGTGGCAAGACCCATGGCACAGGGACAGGCTACAACAAGAACCGAAACGGCAGACAAGATGGCGTGGGGTAGGGCGGCGTTGCCACCAATGGCCCACCAGGCGAGGAACGTAATGAGAGCTATGGTTGCCACGACAGGCACAAACACCATGGCAGCTTTGTCGACGATACGTTGAACGGGGGCCTTACTGCCCTGAGCTTCTTGCACCATGCGTATGATAGTTGCCAAGGCCGTGTCTTCGCCAATCTGCTGAGCTCGCATGCACAATTTTCCTTGACTGGGAATGGTGCCTGCAAGCACCTTGGAGCCTGCACGCTTCTCGGCAGGTGTGGGCTCGCCGCTTATCATCGACTCGTCCACATAAGCTGCATCGGAGGTCATGAAACTCTCTGCCTTGGTCACGATGCCGTCGACAGGAATTTTCTCGCCAGCTCTCACCTCTATAATGTCGCCTTTAGAGATTGTGGACAATGGCACCTCTTCCGTTGATATGCCGTTGACAAGACGTGCGGTTTTAGGTCGTAAACCCATGAGCTGACGTATGCTGCTCGCTGTGCCGTCCTTGGCGCGTTCCTCAAGACAACGGCCTGTGAGAACGAAGGTTATGATCATGACGGAGGCGTCAAAAGAAGTGTGCCACTCTATGCCGCGGGCTCCCCACGTCTCGTCGCCCCAAAAGGTGTTGAATGTACTGAAGAGGAAAGCTATGAGGGTGCTAAAAGCAACAAGCGTGTCCATGTTGGCTGAACCGTGGAGCAACTGTCGCCATGCCGACACATAGAATTGTCGACCGCACCAATAGATGTTTATAAAAGCTATGATAAGACAAATCTGGTTGGTGAAGGCTATGTTGCTGCTTGTTAGATCTATCCACCCCATGCTTATAGACATGACCAATATAGAGAAAATCCATGATATAACGGTCTTGCGTCTGAGGATGGAAAACTCACGGTGGTTGATCTCATCTGCGCTTCGTCCTGTTTCTATGACAAGGTCATAACCTGCCTTGCTTATCTCGCGTTTCATGTCCTCAAGAGATATCTCCTTTGGGTCGTAGTCTACTAATGCTGTGCGTGTGGCCAAAGACACGTTGGCTTCATTTACGCCTTTTAGCGAATTGAGCTTTCGCTCTACATGAGCCGAACAGGCTGAGCAAGCCATGCCTATGACCGGTATTGTTTTCTTCATAATAATAATCTTGTAAAAACTGTTGTTATAGAGATATTGTTGTTTGAGGTGTTGTCGTTCGAAATGTTGTTTGAGGTGTTGTCAAGCAGTTGTTGATAGGGACATTTCTTCGTTATCCTTTTCTCTTCTTGCTACATTTCTCACATTGTCCTTTGATTACGAAAGACATGGAGCGGGCAACGAAGCCAGAGGGTAGAGAGAATTGAGGTACATGGATGTCGTCAAGACAGAACGACTGGTGGCATGTCTCACAATAAAAATGAATGTGCCCGTCGTTATGGTGGCAGGCACCATCGTTGGCACAAAGCTCATAGTTGAGGAGGCCACGGCCATCTTCAAACGCATGAACAACATCGTGTTCGAGGAAGAGCGTGAGTACACGAAAAATGCTCGACTTGTCCATGTTCGGCATTGCCGCCTCTAAAGAGGAAAGGCTCATGGGGCGCTGTTCTTCTTCGAGCTTTTTCAGCACAAGAATTCGGTTTGCTGTTGCTCCAACACCTTTGTGTCTTAATCTTATAATTGCTTCTTCTTGCTTCATCTTCATCGCTTTTTTAAAAAACAAGCCATTGACGCTTGTCTGTGACTGCAAAATTAATCATTTTTTCCTTTATTTTTCACATCGTTCCAATAATTATTGCTAACTTTGCAAACTGAAAATTGCAATTCACATATTTAAAGAATATTCTACGCGAAGACAAAAAATTATTGTTTTAATATTTTATGAACTTTTCTATTTTATTTATCACAGTCATCTTGACGGCTGTTGTATTGGTAGTGGGTGCATACGTTGTTGCAAAACTCGTAGGTCCGCGTTCGTACAACCCGGTAAAGGGTCAACCGTTTGAGTGTGGTATCCCGACACGTGGAACATCTTGGATTCCTGTGCATGTGGGCTACTATCTCTTCGCCATCCTTTTCCTGATGTTCGACATCGAGACCCTGTTCCTCTATCCATGGGCAGTTGTAGTCAAGCAGTTTGGAGTCATGGCGCTTGCGAGCGTCGGCTTCTTTATGCTGGTATTGGTATTTGGCCTTGCTTACGCATGGCGGAAAGGAGCGTTGGAATGGAAGTAAGAAAACCTGTAATCAAGAGTATTCCTTACGATGAGTTCAAGGACAATGCAAGCCTTGAAAAAATCGTGGACGAGCTCCATGAGGGAGGCGTCAATGTGATTGTTGGCTCGCTTGACCAGGCTATCAACTGGGGCCGTTCCAACTCTCTGTGGTCATTAACATTCGGTACATCATGCTGTGGCATTGAGTTTATGGCTGTGGGCTGCGCCCGCTACGATTTCTCACGCTTCGGCTTCGAGGTAACCCGTAACTCTCCACGTCAGGCAGACCTTATAATGTGTGCCGGTACCATCACAAACAAGATGGCTCCTGTCTTCAAGCGTCTCTATGACGAGATGGCAGAACCTAAGTATGTTGTGGCTGTTGGCGGTTGCGCTATTAGCGGCGGTCCGTTCAAAAACTCATACAACGTGGTGCGCGGAATCTCTGAGATTGTGCCTGTCGACGTGTATGTGCCTGGCTGTCCTCCACGCCCAGAGGCTATCCTCTATGGCATGATGCAGCTCCAGCGCAAGGTGAAGGTTGAGAAATTCTTCGGTGGCGCAAACCACAAGATGAACAGCGAAGAGAAGGATCTCTCTATGTCGAAGGGCGGTCTCCACGGATTAAGCAACGAGGCGCTCGCCGGCGAGAAGAAGCACGAGACCATTGTTGTGAACAATGTGCCCGAGAACTTCGACGCGAAGAAAGATCTACTAACTGACTAATATAATAAGGTGTAAAATATGAAACTTGAAAATATTGAACTCTCATTTGACAATTTCTCAAGTGAGATGTCGAAACTGAAGAACCAGAAACATTTCGACTACCTTGTTACTATCATCGGTGAAGATTTTGGTGAAGAAGGTTTGGGATGTATTTACATCCTTGAGAATACTGACAACAACGAGCGTTGCTCGGTTAAGACAATAGCAAAGAAGGTTGATGGTAGCGACGTGATTCCAACGGTCATTAACCTGTGGAAGAGTGCTGACCTCTTGGAGCGTGAGGTTTACGACTTCGTAGGCATCAAGTTCCTTGGCCATCCCGACATGCGCCGCCTGTTCCTCCGTACCGATTTTAACGGATATCCCCTGCGTAAAGACTTTGACATGAGTCCTGAGGCAAACCAGTTCCCGTTGACAGATGAACCTGAAAGCGACTTTACCGTAGAATATTCGCTTAACGAGGACGGACACCTTGTGGCAACAAAGAAGCGCCTATTCGAAGACGACGACTTTGTTGTGAACATCGGTCCTAACCACCCCTCTACACACGGCGTGCTCCGTTTGCAGACTGTGCTTAACGGCGAGAAGGTGAAGCGTATCTATCCGCACCTCGGATACATTCATCGTGGCATAGAGAAAATGTGGGAAGGTATGACCTATCCGCAGACTCTTGCTCTGACAGACCGTCTCAACTATCTGTCGGCTATGATGCACCGCCACGCGCTCGTGGGCGTCATTGAAGAGGCTATGGGTGTGGAACTTTCTGACCGCATTCATTATATCCGTACGATTATGGATGAGCTCCAGCGTATCGACTCTCACTTGCTCTACCTCGGATGTACCGCTCAGGACCTCGGCGCTCTTACCGCCTTCCTCTACTGCATGCGCGATCGTGAGCATGTGCTTAACGTTATGGAGGAGACAACAGGTGGACGCCTTATCCAAAACTACTATCGCATAGGCGGTCTTCAGGCTGATATCGATCCTAAGTTTGTTGAGAACACAAAGAAGCTCTGTGCTTATCTTCGTCCGAAGATTCAGGAGTATCTCGACGTGTTTGGCGATAACGTAATTACTCATAACCGTCTTGTGGGTGTCGGACCTATGGGTCTTGAAGATTGTATCAACTATGGCGTGACAGGTCCTGCTGGACGTGCCGCTGGATGGAAGAACGACACTCGTAAGCGTCATCCTTATGACCTCTACGACAAGGTAGAGTGGAATGAGATTACGATGACAGGTTGTGACTCAATGGATCGTTACTACTGCCACATCAAGGAGCTTTACGAGAGTCTTAACATCATTGAGCAACTCATCGACAACATTCCTGAAGGCGAGTTCTACATCAAGCAGAAGCCTATCATTAAGGTGCCTGAAGGACAATGGTATTTCTCTGTTGAGGGTGCCAGCGGCGAGTTTGGTGTTTACCTCGATTCAAAGGGCGACAAGAGTCCGTATCGCATGAAGATGCGTCCCATGGGTCTCACACTTACAGGAGCTCTCGACCCGATGCTTCGTGGACAGAAGATTGCCGACCTTATCACAACAGGTGCTGCTATCGACTTCGTGATTCCTGACATCGACCGTTAATAGGAATGTTGAATTTTGAATTCTGTAATCGGCTTTGCCGCTTGCCAGAGCAAGAATGTTGAATTGTCGGCTTCGCCGATGAAGAGTTAGGATTTTTGAATGTTGAATTAGAATGTTGAATTTTGAATGTTGAATTCATAATTCACAACTCACAATTCAAAATTGTGGCTTGCCACAATAATTCAAAACTCAAAACTCAAAATTCAAAACTCGAAATTCAAAACTCACAACTCAAAAATCAAAATTTAAACAAAATGTTTGACTTTAGTATAGTAACAAACTGGTTCCACAATCTCCTCTCTGTGACCTGCGGTCTTGGAGATTTCTGGACAATACTGATCGAGTGCATCCTGGTTGGTGTCTGCATTCTCGCAGGTTACGCCATCCTCGCCATCATCTTGATCTTCATGGAGCGTAAGGTCTGCGCCTACTTCCAGTGTCGTCTTGGCCCGATGCGCGTAGGTCCTTGGGGTATATTCCAGGTGTTCGCCGACGTGCTTAAGATGCTCATCAAGGAGATCTTCTCAGTAGACGGCGCCGACAAGATGCTCTACTACATCGCTCCGTTCCTCGTGATCATCGCTTCCGTGGGCACCTTCTCGTTCCTCCCGTGGAACAACGGCGCTCAGGTGCTCGACTTCAACGTAGGCCTGTTCCTCATGTCGGCTATCTCGAGCATCGGCATCGTGGGCATCTTCATGGCAGGTTGGGGCTCTAACAACAAGTATTCGGTAGTTTCGGCTATGCGTGGCGCCGTGCAGCTTATCTCATACGAGATGTCGCTTGCACTCTGCCTCATCACCGCCGTTGTGCTCACCGGCACAATGCAGGTATCGGGCATCGTAGAAGCACAGACCGGCGCTTTCGGTTGGCTCATCTTCAAGGGACACATCCCGGCTATCATCGCCTTCCTCGTGTTCCTCGTAGCAGGCAACGCCGAGGCAAACCGCGGCCCGTTCGACTTGGCTGAGGCTGAGTCGGAGCTTACAGCCGGCTATCACACCGAGTATTCGGGTATGGGCTTCGGCTTCTACTACCTCGCCGAGTACCTCAACCTCTTCGTAGTCTCGGCAATCGCCACCACAGTGTTCCTCGGCGGTTGGGCTCCGTTCAACATCGGCGTTGAGGCAGTAGACAACGTGCTCAACTTCATCCCCGGCATCGTATGGTTCCTCGGAAAGACATTCGCCGTAGTATGGCTGCTCATGTGGGTGCGCTGGACATTCCCGCGTCTGCGTGTCGACCAGATACTGAAGCTCGAGTGGAAGTACTTGATGCCTTTGTGTCTTATCAACTTGATTCTCATGACTGTAGTTGTGGCATTCGGTTGGCACTTCTAAAAACACATCATTAAAACAATGGAAGAAAACAAAAAATCATATTTCGGAGAAATCGGAGCTGCTGTGAAGACTCTCGCCGTAGGTATGAAGACCACCATGAAGGAGTACTTCACACCGAAGAGCACTGAGCAGTATCCCGAGAACCGCAAGACCACACTGCACGTAGCAGCACGCCACCGCGGACGTCTGGTGATGAACCGCGACGAGAACGGCGCCGTGAAGTGTACTGCTTGTACACTCTGCGAGAAGGCTTGCCCGAACGGCACCATCAAGATCGTGTCGCAGATGGTTGAGAACCCGGAGACAGGCAAGAAGAAAAAGCAGCTCGTCGACTATCAGTACGACCTCGGCGACTGCATGTTCTGCGAGCTCTGCGTGAACGCCTGCAACTTCGGCGCAATCAAGTTTGTAAACGATTTCGAGAACTCGGTATTCGACCGCGAAGCACTCGTGCTTCACCTCGACAAGGAAGTGTACGAGGGCGGCTCGCTGCCTAACATCATCGACGGAGGCGCCGACTTCGAAATCGGAACGTTTAACACCAAAACAAAATAAGGAGTAAGAAAATATGGCAAGTATAGTAATGTTTTGCATCTTGGCAGTAGTAATCCTCGGATCGGCTGTCATGTGCGTGACCACAAAGCGCATCATGCGTTCGGTCACATTCCTGCTTTTCGTACTCCTCGGAGTGGCAGGCCTCTACTTCCTGCTCGACTACACCTATCTCGGTGCAGCACAGATCAGCGTCTACGCTGGCGGTATGGTGATGATGTACATCTTCGCCGTGCAGCTTGTCAGCAAGCGCACACTCCAGGGACTGGTAGAGCGCGTTAAGGGCTGTCGTGCCCTCTCTTACGCTCTCATCTGCCTCGTAGGTCTGGCTACCGTAGCCGGCGTACAGCTCAAGAATGGTTTCCTCTCTGTAGCCGTTGACGGCAAAGAGGTGCCCATGCAGACTATCGGCGAGGCTCTTCTCGGTTCAGAAAAGTATCAGTATGTATTGCCCTTCGAGTTCATCTCAGTATTCCTGCTGGCATGTATCATTGGCGCAATCGTTGTAGCACGTAAAGAAAAGGAGGACAAGTAAATTATGGTACCAGTAGAATGTTATTTCGTGCTTAGCGCACTTCTGTTCTTCATCGGCGTATACGGCTTCGTAACACGCCGCAACCTGATAGCCATGCTCGTCTCTATAGAGCTCGTGCTCAACGCAGTAGACCTGAACTTTGCGGCTTTCAACCGCCTGCTCTTCCCCGGCGAGTTCGAGGGCTTCTTCATGACCCTCTTCTCAATCGGCGTGAGCGCAGCAGAGAGCGCCGTAGCTATCGCGATTATTATTAACGTTTACCGCAATTTCCACAGCGATCAGGTGAACAGTATTGAAAACATGAAATATTAATTAGATTATGGATTTTACATATTCAATATGGATTCTTCTGTTGCCGCTGATCAGCTTCCTGGTTATCGGTCTGCCAGAATTCGTGAATAAGAAGTATTCCTGGTCGCATAAGACAGCCGGACTGATTGGCACCTGCTCTCTGGGCTTGGTGGCAGCACTCAGCTACTACACTGCGTTCCAGTATTTCACAGCCGACCGTCTTGCCGACGGCACCTTCGCAACCTTCGTTCCCTACAACGTTACATGGTTGCCGCTGGGCCATCTGCACTTCGACCTCGGTGTGCTGCTCGACCCGATTTCGGTGATGATGCTCATCGTCATCTCTACGGTCAGCCTTATGGTGCACATCTACTCGTTCGGCTATATGCACGGCGAGAAAGGCTTCCAGCGCTACTACGCTTTCCTTTCTCTCTTCACGATGTCAATGCTCGGACTCGTGCTTGCTACCAATATCTTCCAGATGTACATGTTCTGGGAGCTTGTGGGTGTAAGCTCTTACCTCCTCATTGGCTTCTACTACACTCTGCACGCAGCCGTTCACGCTTCTAAGAAGGCGTTCATCGTGACACGCTTCGCCGATATGTTCTTCCTCATCGGTATCCTCATCTTCGGCTACTACACAGGAAGCTACAACTTCTCGTTCACCGGAACAGAGATTGCTTACGGCGCAGGTGCTTCTGCCTTCACCGTTGCTGACAGCGCACGCGCTCTTGCTGCAGGCGGCATGATTCTTCCTACAGCCCTCGTGCTTATGTTCATCGGTGGTGCTGGTAAGTCGGCGATGTTCCCGTTGCATATCTGGTTGCCGGACGCAATGGAAGGTCCGACACCGGTTTCTGCACTTATCCACGCCGCTACCATGGTTGTTGCAGGTGTGTTCCAGATTGCACGTCTCTTCCCGGTATGGATTGAGTACGCTCCGCAGGCTCTTGAGGTTGTCGTTATCGTAGGCGCTTTCACAGCCTTCTACGCAGCAGCCGTTGCTTGCGCACAGAGCGACATCAAGCGTGTGCTTGCCTTCTCTACAATCTCTCAGATTGCGTTCATGATGGTAGCGCTCGGCGTATGTCTGCCGGGTCACCACGGTGCGGCTCTTGACAACCACGCACAGCTTGGCTACATGGCTTCTATGTTCCACCTGTTCACACATGCCATGTTCAAGGCTTGTCTGTTCCTCGGAGCAGGTTGCATCATCCACGCTGTTCACTCTAACGAGATGTCTGCAATGGGCGGTCTGCGCAAGTACATGCCTATCACACACATCACATTCCTCATCTCTTGCCTCGCTATCGCAGGTATCCCGTTCTTCTCGGGCTTCAGCTCTAAGGACGAGATCATCACTGCTTGCTTCGAGTACTCACCGCTCTGCGGCTGGTGGATGACAGGCGTTGCCGCTATGACTGCGTTCTACATGTTCCGCCTCTACTACGGCATCTTCTGGGGTACAGAGAACAAGGAGCTGCACGCTCACCACACACCGCACGAGGCTCCGGCTACAATGACATTCCCGCTCGTGTTCCTGAGCATCGTCACCATAGGCGTTGGTGTTGTTACCACACTCGGCGGCTTCTGCGACTGGAGCTGGGCAAGCTTCGGCTCTATCGTGAGCGCAGCAGGCACAGCCTACACCGTTCACTTCGACCCGCAGGTGGCAGCCACCTCTACAGTGATCGCTATCCTCTCTATCGCCCTTGCTACATATATCTATAAGGGTGAGAAGCAGCCTATCGCCGACAAGCTGTACGCTACATTCCCGCGTCTGCATCGTTGGGCTTACAAGCGCTTCTATATGGACGAGGTTTACCAGTTTGTTACTCACAAGATTCTGTTCCGCTACGTAAGCCGTCCGGTACAGTGGATCGACGAGAAGATCATCAACGGTCTTATCGACTTCACTGCTTGGGGCGCTAACGAGGCAGGTGAGACCATCCGCCCATGGCAGAGCGGCGACGTTCGCCAGTATGCCGTTTGGTTCATCACAGGTACGGTAGCTTTAACATTATTATTACTTTGCTTATAATTAGAATATGAATATATTAAGTTTATTCGTAGTAATCCCTGCGTTGATGCTGCTCGGTCTGTGGATCGCACGCAACGTCAATCAGGTGCGTGGTGTGATGGTTGCCGGTTCATCTTGCCTCTTGGCAATGAGCGTATGGCTCACGCTCCACTTCATCAGCGAGCGCGCTGGCGGCAACACCGAGGAGATGATTCTCCATGCCTCTACTGCGTGGTTCCCGGCTTTGCACATCAACTATGAGGTTGGTGTAGACGGTATCTCTGTTGTGATGTTGCTGCTTTCGAGCATCATCGTCTTCACCGGTACATTCGCTTCATGGAAGCTCAAGCCCCTCACCAAGGAGTTCTTCATGTGGTTCACTCTTCTCTCGACAGGTGTTTACGGTTTCTTCATCTCGATCGACCTCTTCACCATGTTCATGTTCTACGAGGTGGCACTCATCCCGATGTACCTTCTCATTGGTTTCTGGGGTTCGGGTCGCAAGGAGTATGCAGCCATGAAGCTTACGCTGATGCTTATGGGCGGTTCTGCGCTCATCATCCTTGGCTTGGTAGGCATCTACTTCTTCAACGGTGCTTCTACGATGAACATCCTTGAGATTGCGCACAACAACCACATCCCGGCAGCCGTTCAGAACGTGCTGTTCCCGTTCGTGTTCATCGGTTTCGGCGTGCTTGGCGCGTTGTTCCCGTTCCACACATGGTCTCCTATCGGTCACGGTTGCGCCCCGACATCAGTGTCTATGCTCCACGCAGGTGTGCTCATGAAGCTCGGCGGCTACGGCTGCTTCCGCATCGCAATGTTCCTCCTGCCGCAGGCAGCTAACGACTTGGCTTGGATATTCCTTATCCTCACAACCATCTCTGTCGTTTACGGTGCGTTCTCGGCTTGCGTACAGACCGACTTGAAGTTCATCAACGCTTACTCTTCAGTGTCTCACTGTGGTCTGGTGCTCTTCGCACTCTTGATGATGACCAAGGTGAGCTGCACGGGTGCTATCCTCCAGATGCTCTCTCACGGTTTGATGACAGCCCTCTTCTTCGCCCTCATCGGTATGATCTACGGTCGTACACACACACGTGACATCCGTGAGCTTGGCGGTTTGATGAAGATTATGCCGTTCCTCTCTGTAGGCTACGTGATTGCAGGTTTGGCTAACCTCGGTTTGCCGGGCTTCTCAGGTTTCATCGCCGAGATGACTATCTTCAACGGTTCGTTCGAGAATGCCGACACATTCCACCGTTGCTGCACCGTCATCGCTATCACCTCAATCGTTGTGACCGCTGTGTACATCCTCCGTACCGTGGGCTTCATCCTCTTCGAGAAGGTGAAGAACCCGCACTTCGAGGAGCTCACCGACGCTACATGGGACGAGCGCTTCGCTGTATGCTGCCTCATCTTCTGCGTTGCAGGTCTGGGTTCGTTCCCGATCTGGGCAAGCCATGTTATCAGCGATGCCGTAGTACCAATCCTCAGCGTAATTCCAACACTTTAATAACAGTTCAGCAGTAAAAAATGGATTATAGTCAGTTTTTTAATATGATACCCGAGGCTGGCCTCATGGCAGCCCTCGTGATAGTATTCCTCGCCGACCTCATCCTGAGGGGCGAGAAGAAACATACTACCTTGAGCCTGCTGACAGGTCTGCTGTTGGTAGCTCAGATTGCAGTCTGCTTCACCGCAGAGCCTGCAGAGGCTTTCGCCGGACTCTACACCGCCACCGCAGCAGCGCAGGTGATGAAGGTTATTCTTACAGCCGGTGCGTTCATTGTGGTAGTGATGGCACAGTCGTGGCTCGAGCAGAAGGACGTGCAGAACAAGGAGGGCGAGTTCTATGAGCTCATCATCTCTACCTTGCTCGGTATGTACATGATGATTTCGTCAGGCCACTTCCTCATGTTCTTCCTCGGCTTGGAGATGGCATCAGTGCCTATGGCATGCCTCGTTGCCTTCGACAAGTTCAAGAAGGAGTCGGCAGAGGGCGCAGCCAAGTTCGTGCTCACCGCTACATTCTCAAGCGGCGTGATGCTCTACGGCATCTCGTTCATCTACGGAGCTTGCGGCACACTCTACTTCGACGACGTAATGGCGCATATCACAGCAACACCGCTCACCATCATGGGCCTCGTGTTCTTCTTCAGCGGCCTCGGCTTCAAGATTTCGCTCGTGCCGTTCCACTTCTGGACAGCCGACACATACCAGGGTGCTCCTACAGCCGTAACCGGCTATCTGAGCGTAGTGTCTAAGGGCGCAGCAGCGTTCGCTTTGATGACAATCCTCACCAAGGTGTTCGCACCGATGGTAGAGTACTGGGAGATGCTGATGTACATCATCATCGTCCTCACCATCACCATCGCCAACCTCTTCGCACTCCGCCAGACAGAGCTCAAGCGATTCATGGCGTTCAGCTCTATCTCGCAGGCAGGCTACATCATGCTTGCAGCGGTAGGCAACGGCGCAATGGGTCTGCCGGCGCTGATGTACTACGTGCTCATCTACGTAGCAGCCAACATGTCAGTGTTCACCATCATCAACGTTGTGGAGACACGCGGCAAGGGCAACACCGAGATGTCTGTATTCGACGGCTTCTACACCACCAACCCGAAGCTCTCGTTCCTCATGACACTCGCTCTGTTCTCGCTCGCAGGCATCCCACCGTTCGCAGGTATGTTCTGTAAGTTCTTCGTGTTCATGGCAGCAGCCGAGCAGGGCTCTAACATCGCATACGCAGTAGTGTTCCTCGCATTGATAAACACCGTACCGTCACTCTACTACTATCTGAAGATTGTAAAGTGCATGTACATCAACAAGACCGATGCTCCGCTCGCTCCGTTCAAGAGCGACTCCGCTACACGCACAGCCCTCGCCCTCTGCACCGCAGGCGTACTCCTCTTCGGCGTATGCAGCTGCGTCTACGGATGGCTCGTAGCGGCTACAGCTATGTAGAATGTTGAATTTTGAGTTTTGAATTTTGAATTATGCGCTTCGCGCATTTTGAATTGATGAGTTGTGAATTATTAATTCAACATTGAACAATTCCTAATTCAAATTTCAAAACTCAACATTCAAAACTCAAAAAAACATATAGAGAATGGTTGGCAATTCGCACCAAGCGAGTTGTCAACCATTTTTTTTGAAAAGGTTTTGCCGTTTGGATTTAATGTTGTAGATTTGTGGTGAGATAATTATTCTGAGTAACCACTCAAGTTTTTGAAATATATGGATTTGACACATGATATAATAGAATATGTGAACTGCTGTGTCGGAGCTTTTGCTAATCGCTTTAAATTGACATTGGCACAGTCGTATGCCTACTTGCGTAGGTTTAAAGGTATAGATTTCCTTATTGATTGTTATGCTGCAGAGCATACTCTTTCTATAGAGGATGCTGTGGAGGATATAATGTTGTTGTGCCAAAAGAATGGAGGGCGTGTAGGATGCTAAATGTCAGCGAAGATATCCAATTTCAAATAGAATGCCTCTCTACCGAGTTGGTTGAAATGTTGATGCAAAAGTATGGATGGGATATGAAGAAGGCACTTGACGAATTGTATTCTTCAGAGACCTATAAGCGTTTGTGCAACCCTGATTGTGGTTTATACTACGAAGGTTCGGTGTATGTGTTCTCGTATTTAGAAAACGAGATAGAAACAGGTATCGTGCAATAACCCCACGGCGACGCAGTTCCCTTTGCGTGGTAACGATATAACCGCAGCGTGGTAATGATATAACCGCAGCGCGGTAATTATGTTTTTGCAGCGTGGTAATTGTGTAAAATCGAGCAATATGATGAAAAAACGGTACGCTACAGGCAAGATTTCGCAGGAAAGAGCATTTTATAGATAGACAGCATACCAAAGACATGCGAAACGTTGAGTAGAATTGTATTTTTAAAAACCATAAATTATGAAGTCCAAAGTTTATGAAGGAATGCTCCTTGTGCTATTCCTTTTAACGACAGCACTTGCTGCCTGCACCGATGACGAGCCGAAAGACCGCGTCAAGGAAATCAGAATGAACGTTTTGCCCGAAACCGGCATCATGTATCCTCTGTTTGACGACAAGCAGGAGTACCCGATAGAATGCCTGCTCGTCAAGACCGACGACAATCCAAACCAGATAGAACATTTAGGCATGAACCGCATCGAAGGCTTCACCTACGAGCGAGGTCACGAATACTATCTCTCCGTAAAGCGAACGATACTTGCCAACCCGCCCGCCGACGGTTCTAATCGCACCTACAAGCTGATACGCATACTTCAAGACCGACTCGTAGCCGAACCCAGTACGAAGGTCGACAACGACATCAAGTCGGAGGCAGACATCGAGTACAACGACTTGTGCCCTTTCACGAAGTATTCCATCAGCACCAAGTATCTCGTCAACGCCGACGGCACCATCTTCTACGCCGACGGACGCAAGCTGCCCTCCTACAAGTCGGCACGCATTTGGCTCGACAACATCCTTGACAAAGCCGATGCCAATTGGAATAAGTTCCAGTCGATACCCTATCAGGCGTACTATTCGTTCGTAGTCACTCCCTTCGCCGACCAGTTGCGTTTGGTATACAACAATTCCGACGGTCCGATGTTCAAGGACGTAGTGCCTGAAGAAGAATTCAGCAAGATCAAGTCGATGCAGCCCGGCGAGTCGGTGCGTTACTCGCTCGTCCTCGCTAACATTCACAAGAAAGGACTCCAGAAACTCGAGTTTGCAGTCGAAAAGCAATAAGATGGCTGGCAGATGTTATCACCGACTCGTTTTTTTATATAGCCGTCTGTCGAGAATCCAAACAGCAATAAGTCTCCGAAAAGATTTTGCTGTTTGGATTTATGTGAGCTACTTAAGTTTATAATGTTTTATGTCAAAAGAATGAGGGCGATATGTATGCAGTAATTATATCATATTGCCCAAAGAAATCATAAGTGAAGATGTTCAATTTATATCAGGATGGACTTGATTTGGATTCTCTGCGTCATTACTGCATGGAACAAGGAGAAGTACGCTTATTGAAGCGTGGTGAGATATTTGAGGATGCAGGCAAGCCGTCAAAATATGTGGCTTATGTGGAGCGTGGATGCTTCAAGTATATGGTGAATAACGAAGAGGAAGGTAAAGACTACTGTACTGGTTTTGCCTTCGAAGGAGAGTTTGTGGCTGACTATCCGAATTGTCTTACCGGCAGAAAGTCAGAGTTGACTATTGTGGCTGGAACAACGTGTAAGATATTCCAAATATCAGGGAAAGAACTGGATAACTTATTGGATTCCTTAAATACGGAAGGACTCAAACAGGCCATATCCGATAGCCTTTTTGCTCAAGTTTATGCACAATATCTTGATACCTATCGTATGACAACCAGAGAACGATATAAGCGTTTGCTAATTCGTTGTCCGGAATTAGTTCAAAGCATCAACTTGAAGGATATAGCCTCTTATCTGAAAGTTACACCAACAACTATAAGCAATATACGTAGGGAATTTACTTTTGGAGAGTAAACTCTCAAAACACTTTGAGAGTTTGCCCTTATAATGTTTTATAGTCTTATAACACGTGCTGTTTTTAATGGGCAAGCATTAACTTTGCACAAAAAAAATACAGTATGAATATTCTTATAATCGGAGCTACCTCTGGTATTGGTAAAGCTCTTTTTGTGAAGTATGCCAATGCAGATAACCGTATTGGCATTGTGGGTCGGCGAACAAACCTGCTTAATGAATTAAGTCAGCAGTATCCTTCCAAAACCATTGTTTCAAAAGCAGATGTCACAAACTTAAATGAGACAGAACAAGCGATAAATACTCTTCTAAAAGAGTTCGGTCACTTAGACCTTGCTATTATGTGTGCAGGCGTTGGTGACATTAATGCCACGCTTGACTATGCGATTGAGCGTCCTCCATTGATACAAATGTTGTTGGTTGGACATATGTTATTGATAGATTGTATTGCATTTTTGAACAACAAGGTTATGGTCATCTTGTAGCTATAACTTCAGCTGGTGGATTGCGAGGCGAACCGGCTGCACCAGCCTATAGCGCAACAAAAGCCTACCAAATTAATTATATGGAAGCAATACGCAAGAAGGCTTTCAGAAATGGTGGTTGCATAACCGTAACAGATGTCAGACCAGGTCTTGTTGACACAGCTATGGCAAAGGGAGAAGGTTTGTTTTGGGTGATGTCGGTAGAGAAAGTTGCTGCTCAAATCATTGCAGCTATTAGCAGAAAGAAGTCAAAAGTCTATGTCACCAAACGATGGCACATACTTGCTCTATTATACAGAATTCTGCCCTTTTATATTTTCAAACGAATGTAACTTCTAACATTTTATAATATCCCCCGAAGTGAAAGCGTTTTCATTTTCTGTGAGTCATGATCTCCTGACCTCCGCTATTTATAGGTTCATGATTGAGGAGTTGCGTTTCCATAAACCATTATGTTTTATACTATGAAGGGGCTGTATATGTGTTCTCGTATTTAGAAAACGAGATAGAAACAGGTATTGTGAAATGAACAATGAGAATTTGCCATATACTTTAATGGTGCTGTGCATACAAATATAAGTATGCGAAAAAATGTGTCAGAAATATCAGCAGACGCATAGTCCATTATAAATCAGAGAGTTGAGAGCTGATAGATAGCTGTTCGGTCAGGGTTATCTGCCAGCCATCTATCAGCCTTCATCGTCCATCTACCAGTTTACTTTCCTAAAACATAGGCAAAACCGAAGTGAAACTTTCCTAAAACATAGGCAAAATCGAAGTAGAACTTTCCTAAAGCATAGGCAAAATCGAAGCAAAACTTTCCTAAAGCATAGGCAATAAACTGCGAAACTCCCGCACAACTGGAGTGTTGTTCCGGCACTGCCGGAGTTTTATTACAGCAGTGCGGGAATTAGTATTATTAGAAGTTTCCAAACATCATATCATTCACCATGTAGGTGCATATATCGTCAAGATCGGGCAGAGAGTCGGCCTTTGTCAATTTGATGTCGCATTTCTTGCAGAAATCACTGATGAGAGCGAAGGTTAAATTGTCGCTCACTTTAATCTCTTCGGGATGTATTTCAAACTGACAGAAGTGGTTTGCGAGTTGTGTGAGTAATGCTTGCGTGTTTTCTGGATAGTCGATCGAAGCTAATGGTAGCAACATTCTACCGTCCGACTCGGTTGCCATTATCAACATACCGGGAAGATGCGGCTGTTCGTCATCTTCGGGCATTATCGGAGTATGCAAGTGTTCAAGGCGGCACACGATTGGCTCCATCTTGTCTATGCTTGCTAATTTTTTGGCAAGGATGTCGTTGTTGAATACAGGCGCTACATATTCCGTCTCTACCAGGGCTGGTGTAAGGGTCGACTGTATGGTATAGCTGTCGCCATCCTGCACAATGAGTGGAATCTTTTTGCCGCCTTTAGGCGTAGGATAGTCGTGATACGCATCAAATCCCACTTCTTCATATCCTTTCTTGGCAATTTCGTTGGCAAGGAACGTAGCTGCACGCAGAGCCTCTTCTGCTATCATCGCGTCGTTCTTGTCGGTTATACACCATTGTCCTCTATACGGTGTGTGTCTTGTGAAGTCTATCCATCCGTGTTTTCTTGGAATCTTCACGCCGTGGTTGTCGGCATATTTTCGTATAGCTTTCTTCACATCCTCCTCTATGTCCTTTGCCTGCATGTAATCGCAGTTGATGCAGTCGAACAAGGTAGCCAGGTGCATGTTGCTCATAAATGAGCCGTCGTTGTCCATAAATATTCGCAGATAGGTAGAAAACCCGTTATCGCCAATGTAAATACCGAGCGAATGGTGCTCTCCTCCATTGCCCATTATTGAGCAGTAGACGGTTTGTCCGTCAGACAATCTGACAGCAAAAACATTAGAATCGTCAAGCGTTTTCCATGCTTCTGTTTCTCTGAAGCGGAATGCTGCGTCAAGCATTGAATCTGTTAGTATCATAAATTTCCTGTTTTTGCTTACAAATTTAGATAAAAATTCCGAATTATAAGCCTGTTGGGATAAAAAAACAGAAATGGATATCTCAGAGTGCTTGCTGATAGGCTGGAAGATATGGCATATATTTTCACAAACTCGGTTTTATATAGCAGTCTGTCGAGAATCCAAACAGCAATAATTCCCCGAAAAGATTTTGCTGTTTGGATTTAATGTTGTAGATTTGCAAATATAAAGTATGAGATAAAGATAGTGGACAATGGAAACAAAGAAATTAACAAGAGAAGAAGCGTTGAGAAGATTCCAGGCTTCTTTAGAAAAAAAGAAAGCTTTTGTAGCTGAGTTGGAGAAAAGTATGCGCGATGAGTACCGCAAAGAAACTGGTAAGGAAGCTAAATACTTCAGCGTGTTATGATTAATGTCCTTTCTGTAGATAAGATAAATTCCATAACTCCATATCATGTTCAGTTATTTGAAAAAGACGGTTCGTATCGTTTCGTGACTGATAATGATGTGAAACTTGCTGTAAGTTTTATGTATGATGACATGATAATACAGGAAGGTGCTTATCAGCTAATTATTGCTAATCTTAACAATAGAAAGTCACCTCGTGATACGAAGGTGAAGGATACAATAATGTCAATAGTAGAGGAGTTTTTCGATAAAAATCAAGTAGCATTACTTTATATCTGCTCAACTGGTGATGGAAAACAGGCTATGCGTAGTCGTTTATTTGGACATTGGTTTGAAGGTTCAGATACCAAGCTGTGTTATTCAACAATGAGCACGTCTTTGGTTGATGCTGACGGCGTGGTTAATGAAGCGACTATAATTGTAAGGAACGATAATCCTAACATGATAAAATTGATAAATGAATTTTCTGAGACAGCCCAGTTGTTAAGTCAAAAGCCATGAAGACCCTCCTCGCTCACCGTCTTTCTCAATCTGAAATCATGCAATTGTGCGCCTCTACTCACGGTGCGCATAACAATCATCTTAAGGAGGAACTGTATCAGTTGACGCTTGACGATGACCGCCGTGTGGCTGTCAATGCGCTTTGGACGTTCACCCATTTCGATGCTGACGATAATGTTTGGCTGTTTGCCAAGCACGACCAACTTATAGACCGCTGTATGAAGGAGCAGGACACCACAAAGCTACGCCTTATTCTCAGTGTTCTTCTTCGCCAACCTTTTGAAAAAGAAACCGTCCGTACCGACTTTATTGACTTTTGCCTTGCTCGTCTCACCGATGCCCGAGCACCGTATGCAATAAGGGCGCAGTGCATCAAGCTTGCCTACGAGCAGATGCGCCACTGGCCCGAACTGCTTGATGAACTGCGCCAAACACTTGAAATGATTAGCTGCGAACCGCTTTCGCCAGGGCTGCGTTCGGCTTGGCGGCATGTGATGAAGAAAATTTTATCCTGTAACGTATATTGAGACACCTAATGCGTATCTTTGCATTTGAATTAATTATACTACTATTATGGAAGAATCAAGGAAACTCTATTATGGATTTATACCGAGAGTACTTAACGAGGAACTCCTGTCATTTCTATGTAACAAGCATAAGGGCGAAATAGGACTTGGAGTTAAGAAGATTTGTCCTCGTCTGCGCATACGCTATGTTATTGACAAGAACAGATTCGGTTATGCCGACTTTGGTGACTTCTTCTTTTGGGAAGATGGCGGTCTGTATGTTTGGCAACAGAGTGAAGAATTTGAAGAAGACCATAATCCTGACATTGTAGAAGACTACTTCGGACATTCTTGTGAAGGACGTGGCTATACGTTGCGTTCTATCTTTGCAGGAATAGACACAGGTTATGATGACAGCAATGGTAGTAGGATGTTCACTGGCGATGTTGTGCTGGTAAAAGAACCTAATGGATACGAAATGGGAGCTTTATGTCTTGCTTCGCCACGTGGTTTAATCAGTGATGGGTTCTATGGCTTTCCTTTGGACAATCACAGTTTGACACTGGATATGTGTAAAGAGGATGGTCATAATCTTGAGCGTATCGGGACTATATTTTATCAACTCGACCCTTGCGAAGAACCTGTTTTTATATGGGATAAAGCATTGACCTTCAACAATACTTACCGTGATAAAGAGGAAGAATCCGTCTTACGTACTATGGCAAGATACACGCCAAACTTTGATAAGGAAGTATGGAAATACTTGGGACTTGAGATACTTGGAATCGAGGAGTTTAATTGGAAAAAATAACTATATAATATAATCAAAATGAGTACAAATAATACACTTAGTACAAGGTCGACACAACCTGAAAAAGCACGTCTTGGAGCAGTGGGAGAGAATATGGTTGTGTCTATGCTTATGCAAAATGGATGGGATGCCTTCAATGCGAATTGTACAATAAAAAATGGCTCTACAGATATTGTCCGTGGATAGCCCACACAAAAACTGTTAGCCAAATATCATCGTGCAACGGTACATTGTTCAAAATAATAGTGTAACTTTGCACCATGGCAAAAAACTCCAACGCATCTTTCGCATACGAGGCACTCGTAAGCATTATCCTCCCCGAAGGCATTCTCGATGTCTTTGAAGTCGTCAATGTAGAAGAGGAACACACCGGTTTCATTGAAGAAACGGGTCTGGAACGTCGTGTAATCCACATTCATCTTGATGAGCGTGACTTGCGTTCTAAAGAATGGCATGACCTTCATCCCAATGGTTTCACCGAAGAGCATTGCATCAACGACTTTCCCATCCGCGACCGCAAGGTTGTCTTGCATGTTCGCAGACGCAGATGGAAGGATAAGGATGGCAAGAATGTAGTGTTACCCCGTGAAAGTCTTACCGCATCAGGGACCTGCTACTCTAAGGAGTTCGCTGATGTCTTAAAAAAAATATTCGGACACATACCCGATAGCGGTCCGCTCTCTGGAGCGATACTTTAAGGTCAACGGACCGACTCTTGAGAAAAACTACAAAGAGCATCTGAGCGGTTATCGTCAGTGGAATCAGCTGGCGCATGCAAGCGACTGGGTGCTGTTGGCGCAGAACATGGGCGAGAAACTGAGCATAGACGAAAGTATGCACCAGAAAGACCTGTTCACCTTTCTCTCCAACAAGGACGGCCATGGCAAGAAGGGTACGCTCATCGCAGCAATCCGTGGCACAAAAGCCTCTGTTGTGGTGGAACACCTAATGAAGATACCAGAGGACAAGCGTCTAGCAGTAAAGGAGGTGACGATGGATTACTCGGACTCCATGTATTCCATCGTGACACAAGTCTTCCCGAACGCAGACATCGTGATTGACTGTTTCCATGTGATGAAGAACCAGTTGGACGGGCTTGATGCAATACGCATGCGCTTCAAGCGAAAAGCCATTGCCGAACAGAGCAAGGAGAAGAAAGAATTCAACAGAAAAAAGAAAGCCCGCAAAAAGGCCAGAGCCAGATACCGCAAGGCACATCCAAAGAAGACAGGCGAGAAACGCGGAAGACCAAGACTGCGTGCCAACGAAAAGTTTGTCGACAGAAAGAACAGAGAGCGTGTAGTTAAAGCGATTGAGGAAGCAGGTGGACAAATATTAAGTTGGTCTTTTTTTGCTAAGGATCAATCGAAATTTGAACTTCCACCAGGTACTCTTTCAGTCTTTATTGACATATCTTCTTTGTTTTATAATGAAGATCGTGCAGACGCTCTCATCGCTCCAGCTGAGCTCTTGTTGAATATAATTCAACAAGAGCAATCCGTTGCACTGTATGTTATCATTGAACGCCAATACAGCAAACAAGTACGAGATTTACTGTATTATAAGATTGATGAAGTTCTTGACCTTGAGGATTTTCTTGAAATTGAAAAAGACCCAATTCAAAATATCGTTGATATTGATCAATCTGATTTTGAAAATGTTTTGGCCTATCTAAATCAAAATCTTTTTGGAAATGAGCTTTTCAAAAAACGTCTGAAAGAGGAATTGACGAAATATAGACTGTTTAACCGGATTGGGCAACAGCCGATTTTTTCCGTATTGATATGTGGTGCTTCCGGTATCGGTAAAACA
>OGXZ01000283.1_pt1 | contig 30079 bp, 31 predicted proteins | sample 1576431 | NCBI WGS metagenome assembly OGXZ01 (sample SAMEA3541590, study PRJEB24748) | human gut metagenome | biome: human gut; feature: human-associated habitat; material: faeces | place: China | collected 2012
CAGCTTCCTGACCCCCTATGTGGACCCCGAGACCGATCAACCTACACGCGACCGTGTCATGAAACGCGCTCGTTCTGGTCAGGTTGAAGTGATCGTCGCCACGGACGTAGCCGCTCGTGGCATTGATTTAGAGAACCTCACCCACGTAATCAATTTTGGTATTCCGGCTTCTTACGAAACCTATGTCCATCGAATTGGTCGCACAGGTAGAGCAGGACGTACTGGTACTGCTATTAGTATCATTGAACCGAGAGAGCATCGACACTTGCGAGCGCTTGAAGGAATTACCAAAGCTCGTATTGAAATTCGCTCCGTCCCCTCTGCCACTGACGTTAGAGCTAAGCGTCTTGATCTGCTGAAAGGGGAACTGGTAGAAATTTTAGAAGAGGGTAATTTGGATCATTATCGGGTTATCGTAGAGAGCTTATGCGAAGACTACGATCCTTTCGATGTGATTGCTGCCTCTTTACACCTTGCCGAAGAAATGCGTGGGACACAAGACGATGAAATGGATATTCCGCCCTACTCGAGTTTTGAGCGTCCTCGCAAAAAACGAGAAGATAAACCCTCTCGACGTCAGCAAGATGGGCGCCAACCGTTCCAACGTACCCCTGAACCCGGCATGACTCGTCTGTTCTTTGGTATTGGACGGCAATCAGGGGTTCGACCCTCAGACCTTGTTGGAGCTATCGCCAACGAGGCTAATGTCCCTTCGAAAGCCATCGGAGCTATCGATATTTCTGATCGCTTCAGTTTGGTTGAAGTTGACAGTTCCTTAGCTAAAAATATCGTTGAAGCCCTACATGGTGTCCGTTTCAAGGGACGTCCAACCCAGGTAAAATTTGATCGTCCCATGGCTCAAAGTGAGGAAGATCGTACGTACCACGGGGTCAAAACAAAGAGGAACTTTTCTCGTGAACAGCGCCCCATGGGGCGTCGTGCACGACGTTAAGCACTTAGGTATGCTTTTTTGATTTAGCTTTTCTGTCGTATTACTGCAATGTCATCAGCACGAATTCGTCTAATGGTTGGACTAGGGAATATTGGAGCCGAATATGACCATACCCGTCATAATGTTGGATTCTGGTTCCTCGATCAACTAGCCAACCAATCTCATGTTCAATTCCGTGAAGAGACAAAATTTCACGGTTCCGTTGCTCGATCTCGTCTCCAAGGAGAAGATGTTTGGCTTTTAAAGCCGTCAACTTATATGAACCGTTCGGGTGATGCAGTCATCGCCTTAGCCCAGTACTACAAGATTTCCCCTCAAGAAATCCTCGTGATTCACGATGATTTAGATCTTCCTCCGGGATGCATGAAATTTAAGTGTGGTGGTGGCACTGCCGGTCACAATGGGTTGAAAGATATCACAGCCAAACTTGCCACCCCCAATTACTGGCGATTGCGTTTTGGCATTGGGCATCCCCGTAACTTGGGGATGCAACAGGGGGTTGCTGACTTTGTTCTTTCCTCACCGTCTCGAGAACATCTCCAACTCATTGAACAGTGTCAACAACAAGCCTTGAATAGTATTGCGGATTTGGCCACAGGAGAAACCGATCGATTTATTCGCAGTATCTCTAAGTACGGCCATCTTCCCAAGAAAAGTCCCGACAGTACTCCAGAGTAAATCGATCGTGACTATGCTGTTGATTAGTCAATGTCTTTTGGGTTACCGCTGTCGCTATGACAGTAGCGCCTCCTCTGATATGCGAGAACGCCTTTCTCGGTTGGGGTACTCAGAACAAGATCTCCTGGCCGTATGTCCAGAAACGCTTGGGGGATTACCTACACCACGCTTCCCTGCGGAAGTCATCACCATTCAAGGCAAGCGTGTCGTCATCAACAAGGCTGGACAAGATGTAACACAAGCTTTTCGGGACGGAGCAAATCAGACGCTTCAACTCGCACAAAAATACCAGGTTCGTACGGCGTTGCTTAAAAGCAAAAGTCCTTCTTGTGGCGTGCATGCTATTTATGACGGTCACTTTCATGGTGTTTTAAAATCAGAGCCAGGTCTCACTGCTGAAAAACTTGTTGCTGCAGGTACCCACGTACTTGATGAAACTGAAATTGATCAACTTCCACCCAACAAAGAATGCTCAACCTCTTCGACAGAGAAGCGTTAAGACCGTTCTTGCTTTGGGTATTTCGTTAAAATAAGTCATTCTGACGACTGTCTTTCCAAATTTTCTTTTTATTTAAGAGATTTTCCTATGGGTTTAAAGTGTGGCATTGTTGGATTGCCTAATGTTGGCAAATCCACAATCTTCAATGCGTTAACCAAAGCAGGAATTGCTGCAGAGAACTACCCCTTTTGTACCATTGAACCAAATGTGGGTATTGTTGAGGTTCCCGACAATCGACTAAAATCGCTAGCCGAAATCGTTTCTCCACAAAAAATCGTCCCTGCCACCGTTGAATTTGTGGATATTGCAGGTCTTGTAGCGGGAGCAAGTAAGGGGGAAGGGTTAGGTAATCAATTCCTTGCCAACATCCGAGAGTGTGATGCTATCGCGCATATTGTGCGTTGCTTCAACGATGACAATATCGTCCATGTCGCTGGCAAAGTCGACCCTCTTGATGACATCAATGTCATAAACACTGAATTAGCCCTTGCAGACTTACAGACTGTTGAAAAAGCGCTCAATCGCTACAGCAAACAAGCCCGTTCTGGCGGTGATAAAGAAGCCTTGAAATTGGTGTTGGTGCTCGAGAAGATTCAGCCAGCACTCAACGAAGGCAAGGCCGTTCGAACTGTCGCCTTAACGGACGAAGAAAAAGAAACAATTCGTAGCCTATTCCTATTGACGTCTAAACCCGTTATGTATGTCGCTAACGTGGAAGAAGGCGGTTTCGAAAACAACCCTCTTCTTGAGGCAGTTAAAACTTATGCCAAAGAAGAAAATGCACCAGTGGTTGCTGTTTGCGCCAAGATTGAAGCTGAAATTGCCGATCTGGATGATGACGACAAAGCCATGTTCTTGGCCGATATGGGAATGGAAGAAGCTGGACTTGATCGTGTGATTCGAGCTGGTTATCAGCTCCTTGGTCTGCAGACTTACTTCACAGCAGGTGTTAAAGAAGTCCGAGCTTGGACCATTCACAAGGGTGACACTGCTCCACAAGCCGCTGGCGTCATTCACTCAGATTTTGAACGCGGTTTCATTCGCGCTCAGACCATCGGATATGACGACTACATTGCGTATCATGGTGAAAAAGGTGCCCAAGAAGCTGGGAAAATGCGAGCAGAAGGTAAGGACTACATTGTCCAAGATGGCGATGTCATGAATTTCCTCTTTAACGTCTAAGCAACCGTTCCAACCCATTCGAAAAAGCCCACACGTTTTGTCACGTTGTGGGCTTTGTTTTGTAAGATAGGAATCAGTTACAAACTTGAGGACTTCTCATGACCACCACTCAATCCAAACAACGCAAAGAGATTGCTGACCGACTTCGCTTGGAGCGTGAACGGCTAGGGTATAGTTCCCATCAAATTTCCCAACTGCTTGGCGTCAGCGATAGTGTCTATGCCTCGTTTGAAAATGGTCAAGGGGACCCTGGACTCTACAACCTGCCTCGTCTAGCCGCCTGCGGTTTCGATATTCTCTTCATTGCTACCAACGAACGACATACCCCGATGGAAGAGGAAAATGAACTGTTAAGGCGGTTTCGAGAATTATCCCAACGTGGACGCACCTCAATATTCACCACCCTCGATGCGCTAGAGCGTCTAGCGCCAAATATCAAACAAACCATTAGAGGGCGTTTTAAACGTTAACTCTGTGAAATCACAAGGTTTTTTCAAATATCCTCCAGGAATTTAGTAACTTTTTGTGATAGTTTTTTTCTTACGATATTGACTTACTAATAAAATTTTGCTAGTATACCTCCAACACGTTGAGGGAATTAACCTCTATCTATTAGGAGTAATCAATGTCTTTGCTGAATACTGAAATCAAGCCTTTCAAGGCTCAGGCTTTTCACAATGGTGAATTTATTACGTTGACCGATGCTGACCTCAAGGGTCACTGGTCTGTCGTCTTCTTCTATCCAGCAGACTTTACCTTTGTCTGCCCGACCGAATTGGAAGACCTTGCCGATACGTATGAACAGTTCAAGAAGATCGGCGTTGAAATTTACTCGGTCTCTACCGACACTCACTTTACCCACAAAGCTTGGCATGAAAGCTCCCCAGCTGTCGGTAAAGTTCCCTTCCCGATGATTGGTGACCCCACGACCACCATCTCTCGTAACTTCGACGTTTTGATTGAAGCCGATGGCTTGGCTGAACGTGGTACGTTTGTTATCAACCCCGAAGGCAAGATCGTTGTGATGGAACATCATGACGGTGGCATCGGTCGCGATGCTCACGAACTCCTCCGCAAGGTTCAGGCTGCTCAATACATCGCTGCCAATCCTGGCCAGGTTTGCCCAGCTAAGTGGACGCCGGGTGCTGACACCTTGACGCCGTCGCTTGACCTTGTTGGTAAACTCTAATCGACGACCTATACCAACGGTCCTATGACTTTAACCGCAGGATCTTAAACTCCTGCGGTTTTTTTGATTACAGAGATTCCAATGCTTGATGCCAATTTACAAAATCAACTTCGCGCCTATTTTGCGAAGTTACAGCGCCCTGTTGTTTTGAAAGCTAACCTAGACTCCTCTAAGGGCGCAAGTGATATGGATGCCTTCTTAACGGAAGTGGCTTCACTGTCTCCTTCTTTGACCTATGAAAAAGAGTCTCGCACAGATGTTCGTGCGCCCAGCTTCCAAATCACAACTTCTGGCGCTGATATGGGCATTCGTTTTGCTGGTACCCCCTTGGGTCACGAGTTCACGAGTTTTGTGTTAGCCGTTCTACAAGCCGGTGGTCATCCTCCTAAAGTAACGGAAGACCAACTCCAGCAAATTAAGGCCTTAAGTGAACCACTCAACTTCGAAGTGTACTTCTCTTTGTCCTGCCACAATTGTCCCGATGTCGTCCAAGCACTAAATTTGATGGCTACCATCAATCCAAACGTCCGAGTGACAAGCATTGATGGCGCCTTGTATCGTGATGAAGTGAATGAACGCAACGTCATGGCTGTTCCGGCAGTCTTCCTCAATGGCAAGTCCTTCATTTCGGGACGCCGTGAATTGGGAGAAATCTTAGCGAAGCTCGACACTGATGGCTCTGCAACGCAAAAAATCGCAGAAAAACTTTCTGCTAAGGAAACGTTTGACATCTTAGTCGTAGGCTCCGGCCCCGCTGGATCAACCGCCGCCATTTATGCCGCTCGTAAAGGTTTACGTACCGGTATGGTGTCTGAACGTTTAGGTGGACAAGTCAATGAGACGGCTGATATTCAAAACTTCACATCCATCTTATCGACCACTGGCGAGGCTCTAGCCAAAAACTTCGCGATTCACGTTCAGTCGTATAACGTCGATATGATCAACAATCAACGCGTTGAACGACTCGAAAAGGTTAATAACCTTTGGAAGCTTCACCTGAGCTCTGGTGCAACATTAACAGCGAAAGCGGTTATTGCAGCCACGGGAGCTCGCTGGAAGACGCTTAACGTACCTGGAGAAGAAGAACTCAAAGGTCACGGCGTTGCCTACTGTCCCCATTGTGATGGCCCCCTATTCAAAGGAATGGATGTAGCTGTCGTTGGTGGTGGTAACTCGGGCGTTGAAGCGGCAATTGATTTGGCGGGTATTTGCCATCATGTCACTCTACTCCAGTCGCCTGACCATCTCAAAGCAGACGAAGTACTTCAGGAAAAAGTCCGCAGTCTCAAGAATGTCACGATCCTCTGTAATGCTCGTACGACTGAACTCACGGGCGACAATGGCAAATTACAGACGCTGACTTACCGTGATAAAACCACGGACACGCTACACAATATCGATGTAGCAGGCTGCTTTGTTCAAGTCGGCCTTGTTCCTAACACCGATTGGGTAAAAGGTGCTGCCGAACTCAATCAATATGGTGAAATCATTATTAATGATCACGGTGCTACATCGGCTGAGGGTCTGTTCGCGGCGGGTGACTGCACGGCGATTCCCTATAAGCAAGTCGTTATTGGGTTGGGTGAAGGCGCTAAAGCCGCTCTGGGAGCCTTTGACTATCTCATTCGTCGACACGACTAAGTTCACATTTCCCTAACATAAACTGAGGCATCACCACAGGTGATCCTCAGTTTTTTTTGTTTTTCCCTGCTCCACAAAAACACTCCAGAGGTTTCATAAAAAAGACAACAGGGTAATGAGTGTTTTTCACAGAACCCCTTTAGGTAAGCCTAACTTCTCGGCTCTATTCTCAGCTCGTGCTAACATCCTCTTAAACTCATTTATTTACCTTTTTCTACTCCTAAAGCGATGCTGTCTTGGCAACTTTCTATGAAGCGACTTCTTCGAAGCTTATTACTGTTTTTCTTAGCCTTAGCCTCTTTAGGATTAATCATTGTGATCTCCTTGCACTGGCTCATTACGCCAAGTCATGTATATGAACGCATTGAATCATCACTGCAGCAGGAGCTTCACCTTTCGCTCCAGTCCGATGGGCTTCCTTCCGTAAAACTACTCCCTCGTCTGAGCATTACTTTCCCTCGAGGGCAACTCCGGTCCTTGGACAATCCGCAATGGCAATTGACTTATGCCAAGACTGTCATCACAATGCCAACGTTGGCCTATTGGGCAAAAACTCCTAAGTTGACGCAGGTTGATTTTTCTAATGCCACCCTAACCACTGATGAGTCTTTTTCCCTGTCTAACTCATCCGTTCAGGAGTTGTTAAAGTACCCTATTGAACACATAAATTTACTGAATTTTAATGTGAGAAATAGTGACTGGGCAGCTCAGCACCTCACGCTCCATTTGGACACCCTTCCCTCGTCTTTACGGCAATTGGATTTTGAGGGAGAACTGCTCATTCACAACCAACGCGTTCACACGCAGCTCAAGGGACTTCTTCCTGGCGTATCTCAAATGGCTGAGTCCGTGCTCCCAATTGAACAGTTGAAAGGAGAAATGAAAGGGACGAACTGGCAAATCACGATTGAAAAAGGGCGAATTCCAGATGCTTTAAACACTCCAGAGCAGTGGCAAGAATTGCAAGGGAACGCACAACACACTAGATTTGGCGAGTTCTTTTGGCAAAGCCAATCTCTTCTCTACACATTTAATCGCCTACATCTCCATGACGCACAACTCACGCCTGTCGGAGCAACCGCGGTAAATTGGGGACTCACTCTATCGGGAGATATTGACTGGAAGGACTCAAGCCTTCTCGTTCCCAAGCTGATTCTCCAAACCTCACCAGACACATCATGGGGTACGGTCTTTCTTTCTGGGTTCGCGAAATATGATCTAACAAATCAAGCCTTTAATCTATCTTTATCGGGCCTCTTACAAGATACTCCTGCATCCATTCAATTAGAGCGACAAGGGAGCACTGTATCTCTTGTTTCTCCTATCCAAGGTCATATTGAAGTCGCTCGCTTCCCTGCCGTATCGGCCACATCCGCACTCAAAGCGATCGATATGCTTTGGCCTGAATCTGCAGAGATTGGCATCAAAATCCATACGCTAGATCAACCTCCCCTCAATAACATAGAGGGAAAACTACGTATTACTCATAATGAGCTGTCCTCTGTTGCACCTGGTCTACAGGCTGATATCTTGGGAAAACCTGCCCTACTGACTTTTTCTATCGCTCGCGATGGCCACTGGCAAGCCAATCTAGAAACCCACCATACCGAACTTCAAGCGCTTGGATGGCCTCTCCCCCTATCGGGCTTAACCAATCTTCACTTAATTGGGCAGGGATACATTGGTAAATCCTCGGATTGGAAAGGAAACTTCCTCATCCAGAGTGGGCAACTCATAGGAATCAACATCCCAGAGATCGCCCGCCTTCTCAAAGAAGAAATCCCAGTTAACCAACCTCCCGAAGTCTTTACGCACCACTCGAGAACCTCTTTCCCTGAGGCTCAAGGACACTTGAGCTTCACGACCCAAGAGGGCTGGAAACTGTCTCAACTTGTCATCCAGACATCACAATGGAACCTCAAAGCCAACGGGGATTTGACCTCTGAAAAAAGCCAAATGACCGGAGAGGTGGACCTTAAGCTCTTCGCCAAAACCGTCCCTTTACCTTTTTCGGTTTCGCAATCTAAAGGCACACCTCCTACATGGGTAACTCAGTGGGAGAGAGCAACTGATCTGCTGCAAGAAGAAGCCGAGCAACTTCCTTGGAGTTGGGATCGTGCTAAACAAAAAGGGAAACGCTGGTGGCAGAACTTTGAACAGTGGCTCTCAACGGTCATTCCGTTTGATCTTTGGATGGAAAAGCTTCAGAGCTTTTTTTAGCCTCAATTTAGCAAGTGAAACTCCAAGTCGCTCTCGTTATGAATGGCGGAAATCAGGAATACCCGTTTCTTCTATGGCTTTTTGTACACGTCGCCGAAGTTTCAGACGTTGCGCTTTCTCTAGCAATTGTTCACGACTCTCTTGGCGACGAGGATTAGGAATAATACATTCCTCTATGGGGCAAAGTGATACGCATTGGGGAGATGCGTACTCACCAACACACTCTGTACACTTACCCGCCCGAATAAAGAAATATTCTTCCCCCATCTCAATAGCCTGATTGGGGCACTCTGGCTCACACACGCCACAATTGATACAAGTATCCGTTATCATCAGGGCCATTTTTCTATTCCTTTCTCAATGCGTTCCCCAAAGCCTCTAGCACAATAGGTGAAACGAATTTTGCCGCGTCTTTCAAACTAAATCGGGCAATTTCTCTTACAAACGTACCGCTCACAAATTGATATTGATCAGATGGCGCCAAAAAAATCGTCTCTACATCAGGCATCAATTGTCGGTTCATACCCGCCATCTGAAACTCGTACTCAAAATCACTGACCGCTCTTGCACCACGAACAATAACTGTGGCTCCAGAAGAATAAACAAAGTCTTTTAATAATCCTTCAAAAGACTGCACTTGAACATTGTCCATATGGGAAAAAAGCTCATTCGCCAGACTGACTCGTGTGCTCAGATCTAATAAGGGATGTTTACCTTCACTTGGTGCTACAGCCACGTATACTCGATCAAAAATACGAGCAGCGCGTCGCACAATATCCTCATGCCCTAAAGTCATGGGATCAAATGTTCCAGGATAAACCGCAATAGCCATCTTATTGTTTTCCTTTTTTCACTTTGGGTAGTTTAGCTTTGGTAGACATGACACTACCTTGACGCGCATAAAGTTCATAGACCACAGCGCCAGCCTTGCCCTGTCGGATGCGTACCAACCCCAAAGCCTCAATCACTTCATCGTCTAGGCCTCGCTCTGGCGATTCGACATAAAGAACTCCCTCCGACTTCATCAAACCAATGACTTTTGAGACAATCGTTTTCTGCCAATCTTTCGCAAACGGCGGATCGATAAAAATCACATCGTATTGCGCTTGATTCCTTGAAATAAAGTCGTGAGCATCTTCTTGGTAGACTGCACATTTCGTAGAGTCCGCCTTCAACCGCTCTAGTACTTGTCTCAATGTCCGAACAACAAGGCGGTTGTTGTCTACCCAATGAACCAGATTAGCACCGCGACTCGCTGCCTCTAAGCCCATAGCACCAGAACCCGCAAACAAATCCAATACCGCTACGTGAGTAAATTCACCGCTAAATAAATGATACAACCAGTCAAAAACCGTCTCTCTAACGCGTTCACCAGTGGGCCGAAGACCATCCAACAATGCAACAGGTACGAGTGATTTTCGCCACTGCCCAGCCAAAATCCTTACAAAGCCATCTCCACGCTTAGGCACTGCTATTGTTAAACTTGTATTATTCGCATATCTGCGTTTTTTTGTTTTAAATTCTGTCATCGGATTGTTATGTCTGAAACGTCAAAGAGCTGGTTTTCCCGATTAAAACAAGGCTTAGAAAAAACTCGAGTCAATATCGTAGGTCTTTTTTCTGGCGGTGTAATTGATGAAGACTTTTTAGATGAACTCGAGTTCGCCCTGATTACGGCTGATGTAGGTGTAGAAGCTACCTCGCGTATCCTACAACGTTTGCGAAACCAAATAAAACTAAAAGGTCTTAAAACTCAAGAAGAAGTTCGGTTGGCTTTACGAGATGAAATTTATCATTCTTTAAAGCCGTGTGAAAAACCCTTCTCCACTGAGGACCATCACCCTTGTGTCATCATGATGACAGGAGTCAACGGTGCAGGGAAAACAACCTCGATCGGTAAACTTGCCAAAAAACTTTCCCAAGAAGGAAAGACAATCCTTTTAGCTGCAGGAGACACCTTCCGCGCCGCAGCCAGAGAACAGCTAGCCGTTTGGGGAGATAGAAATCAAATTGAGGTCATCTCGCAACAAGGAGGCAACCCAGCTGCGGTAATCTTTGACGCCATTGTCTCTGGGATCAAGCATAAAACCGACATTGTGATTGCGGATACGGCAGGCCGTCTACCGACTCAAGTCAATTTGATGGAGGAACTTCGCCGCATTAAACGCTCTCAAGCCAAGGCACTCGAAGGTGCCCCTCATGAAGTCATCCTCGTGCTTGATGGCACCAATGGACAGAATGCTCTTATGCAAGTCAAGGCGTTTGATGCCGCCACTGAACTCACTGGGCTTATCATCACTAAGCTAGATGGAACTGCGAAAGGGGGGGTTTTGGTTGCTATCGCCCATGAGCACGCCGAGCATCCGCTTCCGATCTACTTCATTGGGGTAGGCGAATCCATTGATGATTTACAACCCTTTAACGCCTTGCATTTTTCCAATACGCTTGTCGGTTTAGATGCGGACACTCCTCTCGATAAGTCGGAGTCAAATTAACTCTCTCTACTGAGGCCATCCTATGTCAAATGAAGCTTTATTTGCTGCCGTAGATCTCGGTAGCAATAGTTTTCGCGTTGAGCTCGGACGTGTTGTCGGAGATCGTATTATTACCCAAAGTTACTGGAAAGAAACAATACGACTCGCCGCAGGGTTTGATCAGGATGGCTCACTCACTCCCGACACCATAGAGCGTGCCATCGCTTGCTTAGAACGATTTAAAGACCGCATCGGTGGCCTCCCTTCCTCCCGGGTACGAGCCGTAGGGACGCAAGCGTTTCGGACAGCAAAAAACGCCGATTTCTTTCTAGATAAAGCCCAAAAAGCCTTGGGCTATCCCATCGATATTTTGAGTGGTCATGAAGAAGCCCGTCTTGTTTTCAAAGGCAGTGTGAATACTCTTCCCCCCTCTTCAGCAAAACGCCTCATTGTAGATATCGGCGGTGCAAGTACAGAGTTTGTTATTGGACAGCATTTGGAACCCTCATGCTATGAAAGTTTCCATGTAGGGTGTGTTAATACCTCGATACGTTTTTTTAAAGATGGGGAACTTTCAGAAGAACGTTTTAATAAAGCAGTCATCGCCTGTGCTGCTGAGTTCGAAGAGGTGGCAACCCAATTCGATCAATCTCATTTTGAAGAAGCTTATGGCTCTGCAGGCACTTTTGGTGCCGTGGCAGAACTCTGTCGACATCTTTGGAACGAAGACTTCGTCAGTCTGCATCGCTTAAAAAGCATCAAAAAACAACTCTTGAAATACCGTAACGTCAATGACATCAACTTCCCTGGTCTGAAAGCTGATAGAAAAGAAGTCATTGCGGGTGGCCTTGCCGTGCTCATGGCCGTATTTATGACACTAGGCATTGATAAAATGCGTGTGGCTCCTGGCGCTCTTCGCGCAGGATTACTGTATGACTTATTAGGACGAACCAGCAATCTCGATTCCCGTGATACCTCTGTAGCCCGTCTATGTCAGTCAACCCAAATCTCGGAACAACAATCTCAACTAGTCACGGCCCTTACAGATACGTTATCTGAACGCCTGGCTATTCTCAGTCAAGAGGATCGTAAGCTTTTGCACTGGGCGGCCCGCCTTCATGAAGTGGGCATGCTTATTTCAACAAGCCGTTACCATCGACATGGCTATTACATTGTGATCAATGCGGATATGCCTGGTTTTTCCTCTACCGAGCAATCGACCATGGCCCATTGGATACTCGGTCAGCGAGGCGGGTTACAAAAACTCAATGGCTTCCTCGACAACGAGAATCATCGTAGAGCACTATTGGCCTTACGACTAGCGGTGATCCTAGCCCACTCAAGACAGCCTATCGTGTTCCCCAACATGGACATCGTACAGGAGAAAAAGCTAACAAGGATCAGCTTGGATGCCTCTTGGCTGTCTGCACACCCGCTCACCGCCTACCTATTAGCTGAAGAAGTAAACTATTGGCTATCAACCCCTTATCGCCTAGTGATTGAAGAACGTTAATATGTCGAGTTCTACACCATTAATCGAGCTTCGCAATATTCATTTGCAGTATGGAGAACGACCTATTCTCAAAGGTGTCTCCTTTGCGGTGAATCCTGGAGAATTTGCTCTTTTGTATGGCGGAACTGGCACAGGAAAAAGTTCTCTTTGCCATCTTCTTGCTGGTCTCATCATGCCCTCAGAGGGACAAGTGTTATTGGCCGGGGATGACATGACGACATTCACAACTTCGCAAAGACGATGGATTCGGCGCTCAATGGGACTCATGCTACAAAAGCATATGCTGCTTGAGGATCGGACCATACTCCAAAACGTCATGCTTCCCGCCATCGTTGCTGGTGACGGTTTGCGTGAGGCAAGACGCCGAGCACTGCAAGCGCTTACAAAATGCGGTATAGACGATTTAGCCCAATCCGATCCTCGCGCTCTTTCAGCTGGGCAACGTCAACTGGCGTGTCTAGCGAGAGCTGTCGTGAATCGCCCCGTGGTCATCATTGCGGACGAACCTTTAGCGCAACTGGACCAGACCAATGCGATGACCTTGCTCAAACTATTCTCTGCCTTTGCCCAGGCTGGGGTAACCATTGTCATGACTAGCTATCGTCAATCTATTCTGGCAGGCATTAAAGAAATTCCCCTTGCTCCCTTTGCTGTGCAGGAGGATATATGAGTTTTTTCTCTGAACGCTTATGGGCTTGCCAAGAAGTTTTTTCGAGTTTTTTCCATGATCGAAAAGTCGTATCCTTGACGATATGTCTATCTTCCTTGGCACTGACAATCCCTGTTTTTATTACCACCATTCTCTATAGCCTATCTGCCCCATTGATTGCGCTACCTACACAAGCTGAAATCACGGTTTTCCTCACCGATAGCGCAAATCCCTCCACAGCCATGAAAATGGTTCAAGCCAAAACGATTGTCACTCATGTTGAATTGATTAAAAAAGCGGAAGCACTACAAAAACTTAATACACGCTTGGGGATTAAAAATCTAGACAAATTTGACAACCCCTTGCCAGACATCCTTGTGTTGACCTTGTCACAGCATAGCTCCAGCCAACAAATCGACGACCTGCTCACTGAACTGAATCATCACGATCTCATTGCGATGACAGCCTTTGACGACGGATGGCGTCAAAAACTTCATGCCATTAGTCAAGCAACCACAGTTACGGTGATCACCATTGGCGGAATCGTCACCCTGTTGCTTGCTCTCGTATTACTGACGGTTATTCGGCTCACCACCAAATCAGTGACTCCCATTATGAAGTCCATGTATCTCTTCGGTGCCTCCCCACTTATGGCACTACGCCCTTGGGTATGGAGAGGTATCACTATTCTGGTCTTATCAAGCCTTCTCTCTTTAGCCATCACATACGGCGGACTCACGTTGCTACAACCCTATATGACTGAGTTGGCTAATTTGTATAAAATCAACCTAATACTCCAACTTCCTCCTGCAGATTGGTGTCTAAGTTTTGTCCTTGTATGCGGACTTATTGGCGGCGTAACTTCGTGGCTATCTGCGTATAGCATCTGGAAAAAATCGAGTACACATATTTTCTAATTCTCTTGCTGTTCAGCTTCCTCATGGTTTCTAAAGACAACACTGCTAAAGACATTAAAACAGGAGTAAGTACGGCTCTACAGCCTTACAAAGCACCCCCTGTTCCCGCCATCATTGGCCCACTTGGAGACCTTCAAGCGTTCTTAAAAGCAGCAGAAAATGCCCCTATTCTCACGCCAGAGCAGGAAAGAAGTTTAGCGGTTGCGCTTCGCGAACAGGGCGATCTGAATGCTGCGCAATTATTAATTTTGAGTCATCTCCGACTCGTAATTTCTATTGCGCGTGGTTTTCTTGGGTATGGCCTTTCCTACGCTGACCTCATACAAGAGGGCAATATTGGCCTAATGAAAGCGATTCGTCATTATGATCCCGATCGTGGTACACGTTTAATGACATTCGCTACACACTGGATTAAAGCGGAAATCCAAGAATACATCATTAAAAATTGGCGAATTGTTAAGCTTGCTACCACAAAAAATCAACGCAAACTTTTTTTCAATCTTCGTCAAATGAAAGAAGATTACCAGAAAGCGTTAACATACCAGGAGGCCGATCATATAGCCTCTGAACTGGATGTGAAACCTAAAGATGTCCTCGAAATGGAAGAACGTCTTTTTGGTCAGGAAACAAGCCTAGATGCGCCAGCAGTTGATAATGGGGATGGAGAGGCCGATTTTACGCCCCTAGATTGGCTCAGCGACGAAAATAGCGAGCCGGTCAAGATGTTAGAAAACAAGGCCCATGAACGACTTGAGTCTGAAGGGCTACAATCTGCACTGCAACAGCTTGACGAAAGAAGTCGTCGAGTTATTGAAGCTCGTTTTTTACATATTGATGAAAATGGGCAAAACAAAGCAGTAACACTACAAGAATTAGCCTCTGAATTAGGCGTTTCTGCAGAACGTGTACGTCAAATTGAACGCCAAGCCATTGGTAAACTGCACGAATTACTCGCTCCTCAAGCCGAGAATTTGGATCTGTAATTTTTCAGCCATACTTGTTCATGGCCTACTACTTATGTTTAATATCGTTCTTGTTCACCCCGAAATCCCCCCTAACACGGGTAACGTTATTCGGCTTTGTGCCAACACCGGATGCACGCTTCACTTGATCGAACCTTTAGGCTTTTCTCTTGACGACAAGCATATGAAACGGGCTGGACTGGACTATCACGAATACGCCACCGTCAAAGTCCATTCCTCTTGGGAGGCCTTTCTGGTCAGTGAGAAACCGAATCTCAGTCGCATGTTTATCATGACCACCAAAGGCTCCTCCATCTTTTCTAAACTCACCTTTGCACCAGACGATTGGTTTGTTTTTGGCTCAGAAGGACACGGGCTTCCTGATGAACTCCGCAACAGCTTTCCAGCCAGTCAACGCATTCGTCTCCCCATGCGTCCCAATAATCGAAGCTTGAACTTAAGCAACTCTGTTGCTATTACTGTTTTTGAAGCATGGAGACAAAATGATTTCCTAGGCGGATCTTAAATAAAAAGGGAAGGCCTTAAAACCTTCCCTTTTTATTAGGCTTGAGCCGAAGCATCAGACTCGGAATTCGATGTCTTAGCTGCTTCTTGCGCCAAACGTTGCTGATAAAGCAATTCAAAGTTAACTTCAGGCAAATGCACTGGAGGGATATTCGCTCGGGTCATTAAATCCGCTAAATTGCCGCGCAAATAGGGATAAATAATGGTCGGGCACATAACGTTGGTAATATGTTCAATAGCTTCTTGAGGTAAATTCTGGATTGTAAAGATACCCGATTGCTTACCTTCAACCAAAACCACCACTTTATCCAACACTCTGACGGTTATGGTTCCACGCACCGTCACGTCATACAAACCCTCAACAACCACTCGCTGGCTCACTTCAAACTGAATATCAACCTGAGGTTCTTCTGTTTGGGGTTGCAATAAAATTTCTGGGGCATGAGGCATCTCTAAGGATGCATCTTTGAGGTAGCAACGTTGCAATTGAAAAACAGGTTGTTGATCTTCTGCTGGTGTTGCGGCATTGTCTACTGTTTCATTTTCTGCCATGTCTGGCTCCTTTCTACTTTGGAGGATAGCTTGTCTAACCTCTTCTCTTTTTTATCAAAAACACGAGTCAAAATCAGCACTCTATGCAAGAGGGCGATTACTCTTTTGCCATTCTGAAATACCGCCTTCTAAGGCATAGACTTCCTTAAAGCCCACAGAACGCAATAACTTAGCGGGAGCTTTAAATTGATTCCCCGTCTGATCGACCAAAATCACGGGCAAATCTTTCTTCAGCTTACCCAACATATTTTGAATTTGATCTGCGGGGTAATTCACTGAATTAGGAATATGCCCTTTTTTGAAATCCGAAGCCTTCCTCAAGTCAACCACTTGAGCATGCTGGCGATTAATCAAGACGGTCGCTTCCGCTGGGCCTACCGTTGGCCCATGACGTTTTTGGTTTACAGAACCAAAAATTAAACCACCCGCGCTGACAATTACGCAGCCAATCAAAAGTAGATTATCAATTAAAAAATCGGTCATTTATAGTAACGCTTTCTCGTTAGAATTGATCATGGAACAGCTGTCCTCTTCCATAAATATAGGGATTGTAGACGAGATTACCATTCTCGTCAGTGACCTTTTCGGGATTCTCCCTATCTGTTTGGACAAACACCCCAAAAAAGAAGCTTATCTATTCTCGATCTGTCTCTACAACGGCGTATGCTACTCTTTATCAGGTCACCTCAGTCCGTCTTAACATCACTAGCCCATGAGTCGCTTTACTTCTCTTTTGTCACAGCTTGTCAATGCAAAAACAGGTGTACTGATTCTCGGTTGTATGGTTAGCTTCCATGCGTCCTTGATCCCTTTAGTTCTAGCTAAAGCCCCAGCCCAGGACTCCAAGGCCACAATAGCAGACAAAACACGCGCTGAACGAGCCAAATCCGACATTGAACAAGAACTCAAGGCTCTGCAAAACATGCTAGAGAAAAAAGAGTCAGAAAGAAACAGCAACACACAATCCTTAAAACAGGCCGATGTTGCCATTTCAGAAACCAATCGGAAACTCCGACAGCTCGAAATAGACAGAAAGAAAATTGAACGTGACATTCAATCCCTGCGTCACAACGATCGAGAGTTGGCTAAAGGGGCCACTGAAACCATAGAAAGGTTAAAAAATATCGCCCGTGCACAATTTTTGAACCAACAGCGAAGCCCATGGCAGACCCTCATTGACGGGAATAACCCCAGTACGATCACTCGTGAAGAGGCTATGTTAGAGTTTTTGGCTCGAGACCAACAGAAAAATCTAGCTCAACTCGCCAATAAACGCGATCGAATAAAAGACGTCACAACCTCTCATGAACAACAAAAAGCCCGTCTTTTAGCTATTAAATCGCAAGAGGAAAAAGAACGGACAACTCTACTAGAAGAAAAAAAGGAACGAGAGGCTGCTCTTAAACAACTAAGCCAAGAAATCTCTTCTCAACACTCGAAGATAGAGCGCTTACAAAAAGACCAAGAGCGCTTAGGGCGCCTTATTTCATCTATTGAAACGCAGTTAAAAAAACAAGAACAAGCACGACGCTTAGCTGAAACCCAGCGTAAAGCGGCCATGCAAAAGGAGCGTCAAGCTCAAAAATCGCTCGCTCAATCGCAAGACAAACACCTCACAAACGAAGAAAAATCACCATTTAATGGTCAAGGTCAATTCGCTAAACTGCGTGGGCAGCTGACACCCCCTGTCAAGGGAAAATTAGTCGCTCGATATGGGACTAACCGAGCGGAATCCAGTCATGCCCGCTCTCAATGGCAAGGATTGCGCTTTGCCGCACCAGAAGGTAGCGAGGTCGTAGCTTGCGCTAGCGGTAAAGTTGTATTCTCAGACTGGCTTCGAGGCTATGGGAACCTCATCATTATTGACCACGGTAATCGTTATTTATCCGTTTATGGGAATAACGAAGCCCTCTATAAGAATGTAGGGGACTATGTCAAACAAGGAGAAACAATTAGCTCTGTAGGAACCTCAGGAGAAAGTGATGAACCGGGGGTATACTTTGAGCTACGTTATAACAGCAAGCCGTTTGACCCTCAACCTTGGCTCAAACGGTGATAACCGCTAGCGGTTTTTGACCAACAACACACAAAAATCATTCCATGAGCAAATTTCGTTCTGCTACCTTTGTTTCCATTAGCTTTTGTCTTGGAATAGCCTCCACATACGGTCTTCAAGCTTGGGCTGACAAAGGTCCGTCGACAACAGTACCTATTGCGGAAGTACAACAATTTGCCAAGTCTTTTAATGCCATTAAGTCCTTTTACGTTGATGACGTTGAGGACAAGGATCTCATGCTTAATGCAGTAAAGGGCATGGTCAGTGGTTTGGACCCACACTCCGAGTTCCTTGATGAAAAAGGTTATAAAAATATGACCGAAAGTACCCAAGGTTCGTTCGGAGGATTGGGAATTGAAGTAACAAAAGACACTGCTGGGGTTTTGGTGGTTTCTCCCATTGATGAAACACCAGCTGCTAGAGCAGGCATTCGTTCAGGGGACATCATCACCAAGATCAATGGCATTACAACTGACGATCAGTCACTCGATGCCTCAGTCAAATTGATGCGAGGTGAACCCAATACCCAAATTGAATTAACGGTAGCTCGAAAAGGCATCAATAAACCCCTTACTTTCAAACTGACTCGCGCCATCATAAAAGTTCAATCCGTCAAAATGAAAAAATTGACGGGAGGCATTGGCTACATCCGCATTTCACAGTTCCAAGAGCGTACAGGCGCCGATCTGGTCGCTAAGCTCAACGAACTGGCCAAAGATCAATCCTTAAAGGGGCTTGTTCTTGACTTACGAAATGATCCTGGTGGCGTGCTGCAAGCTGCCATAGCAGTGGCGGGGGCCTTTTTGCCCAATGAATCAGACATTGTTTCCACAAAGGGTCGCACGAAAGATTCCAATTACACCTATCGCGTGACGCCAGAGGACTACTTCCTCTCTGAAGACAATCCCGATGTTTTAAAAAACTTGACTCCACAAGCCAAAAAGGTCCCTCTAGTGGTCCTTATCAACTCTGCCTCTGCTTCGGCCTCAGAGATTGTTGCTGGCGCACTGCAAGATTACCATCGAGCGACGCTTCTAGGAAATCGCTCTTTTGGCAAAGGGTCTGTACAAACCATTCTGCCTATGCGAACTGGGGAAAAGATTGTTGGCGTCAAATTAACAACTGCCCGATACTACACACCTTCTGGACGGTCCATTCAGGCCAAAGGTATTGAGCCCGATTTTTATATCGATGACACCCCGAAAGGCAACTATCCGTCCTTCCAAATTCGTGAATCGGACTTAAAACGCCATTTGCGAAACAAAGATGAAAATGACACGGCCAAAGATAACCTACCCTACGATGGTGATGACGGTGAAGTTCCTGACTATCAGTTCACCTTTGGCGACGATAAGGATTGGCAGTTACAACAAGCGGTCAACTATTTAACTGGGAAACCTGTTGAGGTATCTCAATACCGTGGGAAGCCACGAAAAGTCGTAGAAAAACTGAAAAAGGAACTGGCTGAGAAAAAAGCACAATCTAAGCTGAACGACGAATCGAAGGCTGACTCCTCAAACGGTCATTCCACAGAACCCACCTCTGCTGAGAAATCGTCAACAAATACGGCGCCCTAGTTGAGGGGTTCTCAACGGGAAAAGCTCCTGATACGTCAATAGATCAGGAGCTTTTCTTTTTTTCTCGCGCTAGGGCATTGTAAAAGGCACCAGCGTCAATGGTGAAACACCATTAGCATGAACTTTAAAATGACTCATCACAAAACAGTTCCATCGCCCTAACACAAAGCAAAACACCAAATTGGCGCGTGTAGCGATGTTAAAGTCAGCAGGAAAATAGTTGGCTAGAACCGCTTCCTTATAGGCTTGCCGGAGATGAGTTTCAATTTTTTCATACAGCCCCTCAATACGACGGCTGAGCTGACTATCTTCGTGAACTAAAGCGTGTCCGGTAAGCACTCGGCTCAATCCACGATTCACTTCCACAAAATCAAGCATGACCGAAATCATAGCGTGAATTTTGGCTAATGCATCCAAACTGTCTTTTTCTCGAATGGAAGCAAAAAGCGTCAAAAGCGATTCTTCGACAAAATCGATCAATGCATCATACATTGATGATTTACTAGGAAAGTAGCGATACAATGCCGCCTCACTCACCTTTAACGAAGCGGCTAACCTTGCTGTCGTTATGCGCTCAGCATCATCTTGCTCTAGTAATTTGGCTAAAGCTTGCAAAATATCTAACCGTCGATTTCGACTTTTCATATTTTTCTTATTATCACTAGTTTGCTGCATTTTCACTCATTCCTACTGAAGCTTCGACTCGAGGGGGAGCCAGACAAGTGGCTGGCCTGTTACAAAAGTTTCTATTGTAAAGGGGGAACTCTCAACTGGAAGGGGACCTAAGACACGCCCCCACATACGACCAAATAATCGCCGGAATCGAGATCGCCAGTCCTGGCTCGACACGTCGTTATACGCCACAGGGGCTTCATCGGGTAAATTCGCAAGATGTTTTGCAATGGTAACGGCATCATTTAAGTTTCCTAAGGTATCTACCAAGCCTTTTTGTACTGCCTGGCTACCCATCCACACTCGGCCCTGTGCTACGTCCTCGACAGCGTTCATCGATAACTGTCGACTCTCTGATACCAATTTCTTAAAGTCTAAATAGGTGCGATTAACGCTCAAAGTCATCAATTTCTCAACCGCTGCATTCGGTGCCACGATTGGATTGCCCATATCGGCTAACACAGTCGTTTGATATCCGCCTTGGCCGACGGAAAAGCGCTGTTTAAGAGCTTCGGCATTAAAACTGAGCGCAAAAACACCTATCGACCCCGTTAGAGTCAGGGGACTAGCTACGATTTTCTGCGCTGCCGTAGAAATCCAATAACCTCCCGATGCTGCCATATCCCCCATGGAAATGACCACGGGAATATGTTTGGCAATATCGGCAAGATTGGCTCGAATACTTTCAGCAGCCATTGCATCACCACCTGGAGTATTCAGTCGTAGCACCAGCGCTTTTACATGCGAATCTTCCCGGATGCTGTCCAACGCTTGTGCAACGTCACTTGGAATAATGCCACCTCGCATCGCTTCCGAAGTAATTTCTCCTTCAGCAGACAAGACGTAAACGCCATCTGACGTGAGCACCGGTTCGGAATGCGTAAGGGCCAAATAAGTGGTCCAGCGAACCAGTGGTAGATCCTTTTCATTTTTGGTTGGACTAAAACTTTCAGCGACGGCCTTCCAATAGCTTTCACGCGTCTCAAGTCGATCCACTAATCCCGCTTCCAAAAACATTTCCCCCATGGTATGGGCTTGGTTCATCGTGTCGGGTAAGCGATTAATCCACTGAGTAACACTGCCAGGCAACAAACCACGTCGCTGCTCTAAATCGCTTGTTAAATTTAACCACGCGGCATTCAAATAGCTTTTCTGAGCTTCAATATTTTCCTGACTCGGTGCATTTCTCGACAACACTTCGGGAGCACTTTTATACGAACCCGCCTTATGAACATCAACACCAATACCGAAGAGCCTTAATGTATCGCCCCAATACAATGACGTGCTAGACAACCCTTTGAGTAATATTTGTCCCATGGGATGGACTGAGACACGGTCCGCATGAGCGGCAATCAAATATTGTCCCTGTGTATAGCTATCCGACCATACCCAAACGGGTTTGTGACTTACAGCACGAAAAGCGTCCAGACTATCCGAGACGTCTTTAATGGTGCTCATCCCCACTTTCTCTAGCGAACCAATTTCTAAAATCACTCCCTTGATGCGCTTATCTGAGGAAGCCTGCTGCAAAACCTCCATGACATCACGAGTGCGAATCTGCTTTTCTTCCATATCATCTGCCCCCAGGGCTGACAACAACATGGAACCAGAATCATTCGGCAAAGTCTCTGTCAACGTACCTTCTAAATTCAAGTACAACACCGCTTGATCCGGGATTTTGGGTGCTCTGTTCATCATGCCAATAACAATGATACTGACTAGCACCAGTAACCAAAACAAAACGGACACCACAGCCCGCTGTATGATCAATAAGAAAGAGAAAAGGGTTTTCAGTAGACTCATTCACATCACTTCTATAAAGATATTCGACGTAATTCTCTAATATGTTTCACCTGTTCATCGATATAAGGCAGTCTCAATCGATGCGTGAGTCGTTTATGCTTAAATCGATATCCCGTACACCACACGGTTCTCACACCCAAGCGCTTGACTGCTTTTAAGTTCATTAGGCTGTCATCGATAAAACACACTTCTGATGGAACCCAACCATAATAAGCACAGAAACTCCTCATATAAGAGGCGCTCGGTTTGGGTCTCCAATCACCAAATAGCTTCATATCAAAGCTAGTGATCATATCATTAATAACCGCGCCCAATCCTAGTGCCGCCACTACCTTTTCTGCATAGGGGCGAGGGCCATTTGTATAGACGATCTTTTTACCAACGAGCGCGCCGATGTCTCTAGCGGGACTTCCTATGCTATGAATGTACTCCGATGGATCAAAATCATGAGTGACTGTGAGAAACTCAATGGGATCGACACGGTGATGCTTCCACAGCCCAATGAAAGTCGAGCCATATTGACGCCAGTATCTCGCACGTATGTTTGAAGCCTCTTCTAGCGAGATAGAAAAACGCTCGGCAATAAACCGATCCATCCTGATATGAATGGCCGTTAACATCCCTGCGGAAGCCTCAAAAAGGGTGTCATCTAAATCGAAAAGCCACGCTTTTGGCATATCAAACCCTACTCTCAAATAACAAAAAGCTCGACCGATACCTATGTTTCATAGGATAACGTATCGAGCTATTTGCCCCTAACGGTCAGTGTCCATCCTAGATGGCTCTACTTGGATGCTGATGCGTGTATTACACCCTCTGGTAGCTGACAAAGCTACGATAAGCTTAGTCCCCATACATCTTCTGCTTGAGTTCTCGCCGTTGCTGAGCCTCAAGTGAGAGCGTAGCTGTAGGGCGTGCTAGCAAACGAGCAACGCCAATGGGGTCTCCCGTTTCTTCACAATACCCGTATTCACCATTCTCAATCCGTTTCAGCGCTGCTTGCACCTTTTTGAGCAACTTCCGTTCACGATCTCGTGTGCGTAACTCTAGGGCATGCTCCTCTTCGATGGTCGCTCTATCTGCAGGATCAGGAACAACCGTTGTTTCACGCAGATTGTTGGTCGTCTGATCGGCATTAGCACGAAGCTCAGCTTCCATTTCTTCAAGGCGGTGCTTAAAGAAGGCCAATTGCCGGTCATCCATATAGTCCTCTTCAGGCATCTGCAATATTTCTTCGACAGTGAGTAGCTTCTTAGTGGCCATAACTATCTTCTTTATAAAGGCTAATAACGGCAAAGCCGGCGAAAAAACACCTTTTGTGTTCGTTAGACATTGCTTTATACAGGAAATAACGAAGAATTTCCATTACTTCCTGTAAAAACAGATAGGTATCTACCCTCAATTTAGGGGTTATTCCTACTCCAAACAGGTCGTTAATCCTTGTCGAATTGCCTCTTCTGGCAAGTTACGACCGATAAATACCAGTTTGGAGTATGGTTTTGTATCGCCCCAAGGCCCTAAGGCATCGCTCACGGCGAGCATATGTACCCCTTGAAAAACGACTCGACGGTCAATACCAGAGAGTTGTAGCACTCCTTTGTAACGCAACAAATTCTCCCCATAAACGCTTGCTAATGAGGAAATGTAGCGCTCCAACTTTTCGGGATTAAATGGGCGATCCGATTCGAACACAAAAGAGTGAATATCGTCATTGTGGTGATGGTGATGATGATCATTATTGAAGAACGCTGGATCGACATCCAAAATATCATTCATATTGAAACCAGCGATATTCAAAACCTCATCCACCGGGCAATTTCCCATGTTCACTTCATGAATAGGTGCACGAGCGTTCATCTGACGAAGACGAGCTTTCATGGCTGTCACGTCTTCAGGTTGGCACAAGTCTGTTTTACTGAGCAAAATACGATCAGCGAAACCCACTTGGTCTCGAGCAGCAGCTTCTGCATCCAGTGTCTGCGCACCGTACTTACAGTCCACTACCGTCACCACACCATCTAAACGGTAAAAAGCAGCAACAGCATCATCCATGAAGAAAGTCTGGGCAACAGGACCAGGGTTAGCCACTCCAGTCGTTTCGATCACCACATAATCAAACTCGATTTCTCCACGATCACGTTTTAAGCGCAGATCCGTTAATACACGGGATAAATCCCCACGAATCGTACAGCACACACAACCATTGCTCATCGACACAATCTGTTCTTTGCCAGAGCGAATTAACAGGTCGTTATCAATATTTTCTTCACCAAACTCATTCTCGATAATGGCAATTTTGAACTGATGGTTTTCACTAAGAATACGATTCAATAGCGTCGTCTTTCCTGCCCCTAAAAAGCCGGTCAAAATCGTGACCGGGATATCGGGTGCTTGTTCTTGAACTTGCATTTCATTACCTCTACAACAACGACATCATCATGGACGCACAAGTAAGTGCAACCCTTTTAAATATTCCCCTTCAGGGTATGTCATCAACAAAGGATGATCTGCCCCACCTCCGAACCGCCCAATCGCCCATGCATTAACATGAGCATCGAAAACTGCCCCAGCAACTATTTTTTGGAACAGTTCTGGATCGATGGCTCCTGAGCAAGAGAAAGTAAATAAATGTCCCCCTGGAGACAATAAATTAAGGCCTTTCAAGTTGATATCTTTATAGGCTCGCGCAGCTTTTTCTACCTGTCTATGGTTTGAAGCGAACTTCGGAGGATCCAAGATCACCAAGTCAAAATGCTCACCTCGTTCGTGGCATTGACGTAAATAGGTAAAAACATCTTCGCAGACAAATTGATGACGACTTTCCGAAAAGCCATTTCTGGCGGAATTTGACTTAGCAATCGCTAAAGCTTCTGCTGACGAATCAACAGATACAACCTCAGCCGCTCCCCCTTTTAGAAGCGCTAGAGAAAAACCGCCCGTGTAACAGAAACAATTCAATGCGCGCAGTCCACGGCCATGTTGTTCTTTAAACTCTTGAGCAACTTGCTGGGCCACGAAACGGCTCTCCCTTTGGTCGATATAAAAACCCGTTTTATGACCATTGCGGACGTCGACGCCATACTTAACGCCATCCTCAACCACATCTATTTCTGCTGGTGGCTCTTCCCCACGCAACACTCCCGAGACAAGGGGCAATCCTTCCCGTTGACGTAGCTGAGCATCTGATCTCTCATATAGACCCTTGGCTGAGGTCTCTTGCATCAAAATATCGGCAATCCACGTCTTATAACGTTCCACACCGGCCGCCATAAACTGCGCCACGATGTAATCACCGTACTGATCAACAATCAACCCTGGTAGCTGATCAGCTTCCCCAAAAATCAATCGAATGGCAGACGTTCGAGATTTTAACGATGACCGAGCTTGGATAGCTTGGCGAATTTTCTGAACAAACCATTCTCGATTGATCTCTTCATTGCAATCGAATGTCCAACACCGAGCTCGCAATGAGGACTCGGGAGAATAGGCAGCTAAGGCTAAAGCTTTGCCCTCGGCCGACAATACACGCACGGTTTCACCAACCTCAGGCTTGCCTGTCAGTCGATGCACAGCTGTATCGTAAACCCATGGATGGCGACGCAACAGCGAACGCTCTTTTCCTTTCTTTAAAATTAAATCAATCATAGTGATTCACTATCCGTGACTAAGCGCTGCTTTTGAGCGTTCTTTAATTTTTCAATGTCCACTGTTGTATCAAAAACCGTCTGAGCGGGGCCTTTTAAGAAAACGGGAGACTCTGGCAAACCGTCCCAAGCAACCGTCAGTTTGCCTCCAGGCATCCTCAGCTGAACTTCTTTAGAAAAAAAGCCTCGAAGCATACCTGAAACCGCAGCAGCACAGGCCCCACTACCACAAGCCAAAGTCATGCCGGCCCCACGCTCCCAAACTTTCAGCGAGGCTTGCGTAGGTGAGAGTACATGCAAGAACTCCACATTAATTTTTTCTGGAAAGAGAGGATGATTTTCAACCTGCGATCCCAAGTAAGCCACCTCTCTTGAGGAAAGCTCGTCCTGTGTGACCGTCACCGCATGAGGGTTACCAAAACTCAGCAAATCCCAGCTCCACACTTTCCCTTGCAGATTTATCTTTGCTAACGGGCGATCAGTTGTGGTCCACTCAACTAACGGCGTGTTCAACTGTGAGGACGACAACAGCAAACCAGGCTTTCCCATGTTCACGGTCACCTCTTGGTTGTCCGAAATTTCCATGCTAACCAGGCGCGTTTTCGTCTCGGCCACAATACGACGAGCCTGACTCAAGCTATTCTCCCAAATATACAGAGCAAAGCAACGAGCCCCATTACCACACATTTCCACTTCTTGACCATCATTGTTAAAAATGCGATAGCCAAAATCGGCCTCTCGTGCGTTGGGGGACTCAATCACCAACAGCTGATCAGCCCCAATACCATAGTGTCGATCACATAAAGCTCGAATCGTGTCACTGTCAGGGCAAAAGGGTTGGTTAAGCGCATCAATGACCACGAAATCATTGCCTGCCCCTTGCATTTTTGTTACACGTAACATTAACGTCTCCCTTGAGCTCTTGTAACAACGTATTAATAGACAGAGTGCTCCCCTTCGGGGCGAGTTTTAAATCGACGATGAACCCACAGATACTGATCGGGGTAGGCTCGAATCCATTCTTCGAGTTCCTGGTTCATTCTGACAGTGTCGGCATAGACATCATCAGTAGGATAGTTCTGCCAGGCTGGCGACAAAATCACATGGTAGCCCTCACTGGTCATGGTCGCAATACACCAAATCACACGAGCTTTCGTCAATTTTGCCAGTCGAGACACCATAGGGATAGTAGCTGCCGTCACGCCGAAAAATGGCACAAAAATGGAATTTTTTCGACCGTGATCCATATCCGGCAAATAATAAAAAGGTAAGCCCTCTTTCATTGCTCTCAAAACGGGGCGCAAATCATTGGCATTACTTTTTGCAACCAGCACAGGATCTGAAAACCGCTTTCGTCCCTTTAAAACCGCCTCATCCCAAACAGGATTGCTTTGCTTTTGATACAACGACACGCCTCTGACATAAGTATTCAAAGCGATGCCCGCCGCATCCAACCCAGCAAAATGAGGGGCTACTACGATAATGGGTTCACCTCCATTATTCAAGAGGTTATCTAGCCCTTCAAATGTAACAAACTTCTGTATTTGTTCTTTGCTACCTTTCCACAGCACACCATGGTCCAATGCCGCACGACCAAGGCGTCGATACACTCGACGAGCCAAGTCATAACGCTCTTTTTCACTTAACTCAGGCAAGCAGAGTCGTAAATTGGTGAGAATCACATGTCGTCTCTTGGGAATTGCCCACCACAGCAATTGAGCAACACCAACTGCCAAAGTTTCTCTCACCTGAGGCGAAACAAACCTCATGAGCTCAATCACTTTGACCCATAATTTAGAAAACCACAACATCATTTTTGCATTCGCTTACGATTAGGATGCGCACCTTTCGGTGTCTTATACCGGTTATAGCTCCAGGCATACTGGTCGGGGATGGCTCGGATGATTTGTTCGATTTCATGATTCATCGCACTAGCATCTGCCTCTAAGTCGCCAGTTAACGCGGTTGTCCACTCCTTGGCTTGAATTTCCCAGCCAGATGCCGTTCTGATACCCCAAGCAAAGATACGAACCGCATTAAACTGCTTTGCCACCCTTAAAGGCAAGACCATCGTGTACGCATCACGCCCAAAAAAGGAAGCCCATACCCCCTCGCCACTTGAGGGTACTTGATCGGGTAAAGCACCAAACGTATGGCCCAAGCGAAGATTTTTAATAATTCGCTTAACCCCACTAACCGTCGTTGGACACGGTTCTATGCCTTCGCTTTGACGAGCTTGACCTACAACTTTACGCAACCATCGGTTTTTAGGTGGACGATATAGCACCATGATTTTTCTGTGAGTTGCGCCATAATAGACGTGTTCAAACCACACAGGAAGGACTTCAAAACAACCAACATGAGGAGTCATGAACACAATGGGACGCCCTGTTCTCATGTAGCGATCAATCAAGTCTTGGCTCGCTGGGTCAACGGTAACCTTTTTCATCACCGTGTTAGGAGACCGATACCATACCCACAGACTCTCCATAGATTGGCGACCTGCACTTCGAGCCAATTGAGTAATGCTGACGCTGTGATCTAAGCCTGCTTGCTTCAAGTTTTCAATGGTACGCTGTCTAACTTCTGAGGATAAACGAAAGGTTAACTCACCAAAAAGTGCGCCAAACCCCTGTAAAAACCACAAAGGGAGCAATGCGAACAACTTCAAAAGAAAGGTCATTATCCAAAACTCTTATGGGGACAATTTTTGTAGCGCCATTGTAGCAAAGTAAGTCACCAATCCAAGTTTCCACCGCACTCATCCTTCACCGTCTCCGCTTGGCAAGAGCTTCGTTAAGATATAGACAATTTTAAGGAGGGATAATATGAAGAAATAACTTGGCAACTTTTCGCATTTTTCTTTAACCAACTGTTGCCAATATCAACTGCGAAGTTGTATGATTCGCAGGTCGCCGAGTTAACAAAGACAACTTGCGGGGCGAAACACAAATACCGCTAAAGCGTCTTCGCAAAACATTGTCCCAGTATTTGCGCAAGGCGCCACCCTTTAAACCTACAAAAAAAATACTGGAGTTGGCGATGTCCACTAATGAATATCTTTTCACTTCCGAATCCGTCAGTGAAGGTCACCCCGACAAAGTAGCCGACCAAATCTCTGACGCAGTCCTCGATGCTTGCTTAAGCGCCGATCCAATGAGCCGTGTCGCAGCTGAAACCCTTTGCACGACGGGTTTAGTCATGATGGCCGGTGAAATCTCTACTAACGCTAACGTTGATTACATTACCCTTGCCCGTGATGTCCTGAAGCGCATTGGATACGACAATACAGAATACGGCATTGACTATAAGGGATGCTCTGTTCTCGTTGGCTACGACAAGCAGTCTAATGACATCGCACAAGGTGTTGACCATGCCTATGATGATGATTTGAATTTGGGCGCTGGTGACCAAGGTCTGATGTTTGGTTACGCCTGTGATGAAACACCTACTTTAATGCCGGCACCAATCTATTACGCCCATCGACTCATGGAGCGCCAAAGCCTCGTTCGTCGCAATGGAACCATGCCCTATTTGCGTCCCGATGCGAAGAGCCAGGTCACCTTACGCTACCGTGACGGCAAGCCTGTTGGCTGTGACACCATTGTCATTAGCTCTCAGCACGCTCCCGAAATGTCGGATGGCAAAAAGATGAAACCTGAGTTCATCGAAGCGATTGTTGAAAACATCATCCGTCCCGTCATGCCAGCTGAATGGCTCAAAAACACGAAATTCTTAGTGAATCCCACAGGACGCTTCGTCGTAGGTGGGCCACAGGGTGACTGCGGATTAACAGGGCGCAAGATTATTGTTGATACCTACGGTGGCTACTGCCCCCACGGTGGCGGCGCCTTCTCGGGTAAAGACGCTACGAAAGTAGACCGCTCTGCTGCCTATGCCTGCCGTTATGTGGCCAAAAATATTGTTAAAGCGGGTTTGGCTCGTCAGTGCCAAGTCCAAGTGTCCTATGCTATTGGTGTTGCTGAACCGATGAATATTACGGTCTTCACTCATGGCACAGGCGTTATCCCCGATAACGAAATTGCCAAACTGGTTCGTGCGCATTTTGACCTTCGTCCTCGTGGGATCATTCAGATGCTTGATTTGCGTCGTCCCATCTTCTCGAAGACCGCAGCATATGGCCACTTTGGTCGTGAAGAACCAGAATTTACTTGGGAAAAGACCGATAAAGTTCAAGCTCTTCGCGAGGCCGCTGGTCTGTAATCCCTTATCGATAATCGTCACTATGACAGAGAGGGTCGTGCCCTGAAAGCACGACACTCTCACATAAAGTGGACTCTTAAAAGCGCGGTCTAGTGCCCAAACTCCGCACTAGAAAAAACAATCTAGGTGCGGAGCTCTAATAAAGCCTCG
>OGXZ01000284.1_pt1 | contig 30036 bp, 28 predicted proteins | sample 1576431 | NCBI WGS metagenome assembly OGXZ01 (sample SAMEA3541590, study PRJEB24748) | human gut metagenome | biome: human gut; feature: human-associated habitat; material: faeces | place: China | collected 2012
AAGATTTTCGTTGTTATGTTTTCTTATGAAGACAGCCGTCGCAATTCCCCTTAAGGAATCAAGGAAACGAAAAACAATATTTTCTTAAAATGTTTTCTTAAGGGGAAGTTGCTTTCACACATGCTTTTTCCCTTATTTGAATTAAGCTTTATATCCTGTTGTTGTATCAATGCCGATGGTTGCTGTAGATTCATCCCATGTCACACCGAAGTCAACCAGTTTCGCAATATCACGAAGTTTATAATAGGTATAATCATGGATGGTATATGCTGTTGCACTCTGAGGATCGCCATCTACATACAATTTTGCAGTAGAAGGTGTTGCAGTGGTATCGCTTCCCTGCTTTACAGCCGTTTCGGTGCCATTGATGGTATAAGGAATTCCTGTCTGCAAATGAATTGCCTGATCCGCTTCCACCCAAACGGTATCGAATTTCTTATCTGTTGCAGTCAATGCTTTTGCAATATCACGCAGTTTGAAATAGCTATAGTCATCAATGGTATAAACTTCCATCTCTACTGTCTTGCCATCAATCTGCAAGTTCGCTCTGCCAGCATAAGCTGTCTTTTTGCCTGTGTTTGTCTGAGAAGGTTCCTGTTTATCTGGAACAGAAACCGCAGGCGTGTCTGCATCTTTTTCTGCATAATAGGATTTCAGAGCTGTGGCACAGCCTTGTCTGTCATTAAGCAGATCCCGCAGACTGAAGAAGAAACTGCCGTCTACATTCTTGTATTTTTCATTGATCTGCATTTCTTTTACAATTTCAGACGCAACAGAATCCTTGTAAATGCCCTGACCGATATAAAGGTCAACGTCCGTACCTTCCACCAGATCATTCCACCATTTCACCAGTGTTTCATAGTCAGCGGCACTATTGCCTGTTTCCCAGTAAATCTGAGGCACAATGTAGTCCACCCAGCCTTCTTCTACCCATTCTTTGGCATCTCCATAAACGGTGTAATAGCCTTCAGAACCTTTTGTAGCAGAACCAGCAGGGTCAGAAGAACTGTTTTTCCAGATACCCATAGGGCTAATACCAAATTCCACAGAACTGTCAATGCTCTTGATGCGCTTAGAAACCATTTCGATGAGGTCATTAACATGTTCGCGGCGTTCATTGGCAGCACTGCCATCTCTGCCTTCCCCTTCTGGCAAAGGATAATTGGAAGGATAGAAATAATCGTCAAAGTGGATAGCATCCACGTCATAGTTTTCCACAACTTCCGCAACGGTATCGGTGATATACTGTTTCACTTCTTCTTTTGCAGGGTTGTAATACATGGCATTGTTATAAGTCAAAATCCAGTCTGGATGCTGTCTTGCCATATTATCTGCGGAAAGTGCAGACAGATCCACACCAGATGTGGTAATGCGATAAGGATTCATCCAAGCATGGAATTCCATGCCGCGTTTATGGGTTTCCTCAATCATAAATTCCATGGGGTCATAACCGGGGTCTTTCCCCTGGGTACCAGTCAAAACAGCACTCCAAGGATTCAAATCAGATTCATAAAAAGCATCACCTTTGGGACGAATCTGCACCACAACGGTGTTCAGCCCCAGTGCCTGTGCCTGATCCAGTTTCTGAATAAATTCTGCTTTCTGTGCTTCTGCGTTATTTTGTGTGGAGGGATAGTCCGCACTGTATACAGTGGAAATCCAAACTGCCCGCATATCTTCGTCTGCTTTTGGAGTCGCGCCATAAGCTGCAAGGCTTCCAAGACTCCCCATAACCAATACCGCACCTAGTACAGCTGCGGTCAATCGTTTCATCCATTTCTTCATTGTCAAAACTCCTTTTATTCTAGATCATATTATTCCGCATTTTCACGAAATATTCTGCATATTTCATCAGAAAAATGATAAGTTGTTACAACCGACTTGCACCAACTTATTGTATCACACTTTGGTTATATAGAAAATTACGTTTTTATTACAATACAGGAAAAAAACTGTTGCATAATAGATTGTTTTATATTAGCATATAGAGAAAATTTATCAAATGGGGTGATATTTATGATGCGTTACGGACTAATTGGTGAAAAATTAGGACACAGCTTTTCCAAGATCATACACGAGAAACTGGCTGATTATACTTATGATCTGATTCCGCTTTCTCTGGAGGAGCTGGATGTCTTTATGCGCGAAAAAGCATTTAGCGCCATCAATGTGACCATACCATATAAGGAAACTGTCATTCCATACTTGGACGAAGTAGACCCGAAAGCTGCAAAAATGGGCGCAGTCAATACCGTTGTGCAGCGCAATGGGAAACTTTTTGGATATAATACAGATTACTTTGGCTTTCGGTATATGCTAGAACACAATCATATCCAGATTGCAGGCAAAAAAGTGCTGGTACTGGGCAGAGGCGGTGCCTCTAAGGCCGTTATTGCGGTTCTGGAAGATATGGGAGCAGCAGAAATCCACACCATATACTACAAAATTGCGGAAAACACCATTTCATACGAAACATGCTACGCTTTACATACAGATGCACAGGTAATTGTCAATACAACACCTGTTGGCATGTATCCCAATTCCGGGAAAACACCCATCGATCTGGCACCCTTCACCAAACTGGAAGCCGTTGCCGATGTTGTTTACAATCCTCTGCGCACCAGACTAGTTTTAGATGCGCAGGAAAGAGGGTGTCAAGCCATCGGTGGACTAGAAATGCTTGTTGGACAAGCAAAGTATGCCGTTGAAATCTTTTTGGATCAATCCTTACCTGACAATGCCATTGAGCTGGTACACAATGAACTGATGGCGGAGCGTAGAAATCTTGTATTGATTGGAATGTCCGGCTGCGGGAAAACCACTTTGGGAAAACTGGCTGCGGAAAAACTTGGGAAAACTTTTGTGGATACAGATGCAGAGATTATCAAACGCATTGGCATGTCCATTGCTGATTACTTTGCGACATATGGTGAAGATTCCTTCCGACAGGTAGAATCCGAAGTCATACAGGAAATTTCCACACAGAATAATCTGGTCATTTCCACCGGTGGCGGTGTCATCAAAAACCCCGAAAATATCCGCTGGCTGAAAGGCAATGGAACTGTTATCTGGATACAGCGCGATCCAGAATTGTTGGAAAGCGGCAATGGTCGTCCTCTGGTCCCCGATCAGGAAGCTGTTCGAAAACTTTTGAAAGAACGTCTGCCTCTTTACACAGCTGCCGCAGAAGCCATCATTGAAAATAATGAAAATGAAGAAAAAGCTTTACAGAAAATATTAACAGCTTTTCAGCAAGCATAATATTGCAGAAATATTCTTCTCATACAGCAATAAAAACGCCCTGTCTAATCAGACAGGGCGTTTTTTAATCAAAGATAAACAATTCCTCAATGGGTGTTTCCACCACCCGGGATATATCGATGGCTAGCTTCAAAGAGGGATTATACTTCCCAGCTTCCAGCCGCATGATAGTTTCTCGCCGAACACCTACCTTCTCTGCTAACTGCTCTTGGGTCAGGTCTTTCAGCAGGCGATATTTTTTTAAATTACAGACAAATTCCGCCATATTATCGTTCCTCCAGCCAATATAATTTCACAGCATACGCCAGAATCAGCACCACATAAGCAATGACTACCAGAATAAACGTCACTTCCAGATTACTCATGAACAAGCCGATAATCCAAATGGCTGCAAGAAGGAACAAAGCAAGATGACCAATAAAAGCAAGGGCTGTTTTCCGATCTTCCTGATAACGTTCGTCTGCCTGATCTCCCTGAATCTTCCCTAAGAAGAAAAATCCAAAGAAAGAGAAGAAACCCAGGTAAGCAAGACTGGTAATATCCCCTGTCATAAAATAGCGACCGGCAAAAAATCCCAAAAACCCAAGGAATCCTAAATAAAAATTTTTCCGAATCATAAAAAGCACCTCTTTCATAAGTGATATATTTATCTCTTTCTGATACAAATATATCACTCAAAAATAAGATTGTCAATATAAATAGTACAAATATATCACTTTTTGAGATTTATTTATCATATTTGAAAATCGAAAAAAGTCCATGACATCGTCATGGACTTTTTCTTGGGTTCGTTCAATTAAGGCTGTACCACAGCACGTCTTTTGAATACTTTCGCAGATTTTTTTTCGGCAACTTCGAAAATGGCAGAAATCTTATCCACAAATGTCAGTACATAAGATTCTACGTAGCGGGGAGGCACCGGTGTGCAGGGCCACATATGTTTCAAAATCGCGTCTGTTTCCACTTTATTTAATTCTGTAATCTTTTTCGCGTTGTCATAGGCAACCCGAGGGTGCCAAGCAGCATGATTGGAGCGAATTGCTTTTTTGGTTCTCCAATCATAGAAAAACAAATCATGCAGCAAGCCCGCTCTTGCAGCAGAACGATAATCCCAACCCATACGGTAGCAAATCAAAAAGCTGTAATAGGATACATTTATGCTGTGCTGTAAACGGCTGGTATCGCAGTGCTGTACGTGGTTATCCATTTTCTGTACCATTTCATGCCCCAAGAGATCCTCGACGCATGCTTTGTACTCTGCCAGCAAAGAATCCTCATCCGGTCTGCTAAAGTCTTTTCTTGAACCAATCGCTTTGTGCATTTACGTCTTTCCTTCCTTGTAAATTCATGTAAACTTAATTTACATAATCATTATATCACGAAAGGTTTTCTGACGCTACAAAAATCAGAATTTTTTTGAAAAATAATAAAACAAAATTTACTTTTGCTCTTTATGCACTATTTCTCTTTTGGTTTGGCAATAAGTGCCGCCAAAAAGGCGAAGATAATCACTGCTGTAAGCCCACCGGCAGCAGCTTTGATCCCACCTGTAAAAATACCAAAAATACCCATAGCATCTACTTCGTTTTTCACTTCCAACGCAAGGCGATTGCCAAATCCTGTCAACGGCACCGTTGCCCCTGCGCCTGCAAAATCAATCAGTTTTGGGTAAATGCCAAGACCACCCAGCACACAGCCAACACATACGAAAAGAACCAATATTCTGGCAGGTGTTAGCTTTGTTCGGTCAATAAGAATCTGCCCCAATACACAGATCAGCCCGCCCACAAGAAAGGCTTTTAGATACATCATGTGCAGCTCCCCTTTCCGCTTTCTATGACGACCCCATGAGCCACAGCAGGGATGGTCAGACCCAGCACCGCAGAATCCGCACTAAGCAAAGCCCCAGTCGGGATAAAAAGCATCCGATTGATTTCCCCACTGCAAAGTTTTGGGTAAAAATAGCCGCAGAATGTCACTGCAGAGCAGGCACATCCACTGCCGCCAGAATGGGTATCCTGCGTTTCTCTGTCAAAAATGAGTATCCCGCAGTCTGTATAATTTTCTGACATATCATACCCTTCTTTTGCCATCAGCTCCACAACCAACTGATGCCCCACATAGCCTAAATCTCCTGTGACAATCACATCATAGTCCTGCGGGGTGCGTCCCGTTTCTTGAAAATGTGCCAATAACAAATCTACAGCCGCAGGTGCCATAGCTGCCCCCATATTCTGCGCATCTGTAATTCCCATATCAATGATCTTTCCCGTAGTAACCATGGTAATCTGCGGTCCTTCTCCTTCTTTCGCCAAAACCACCGCTCCATCCCCTGTGACCGTTCTGGTGGCTGATTGGGGGCGTTGAATGCCTAATGGCAAAGGAAATCGAAACTGCTTTTCTGCCGCACAGAAATGGCTGGAAGCGCCACCTAAGACATATTCAGCAAAGCCACCGTCAATGAGCATAGCCCCCACACTCATGGCTTCTCCCATGGTAGAACATGCACCGAAAAGCCCCAAAAAAGGAATGGGCAGGTCTTTGATGCCGAAGGTTGTTCCCATACACTGATTCAGCAAATCCCCGCAAAGAACATACTGTATATCTTCATGGGTCAATCCTGCTTTTTTCAGTACCAATGCCATATTTTCCGCTACAAAACAACTTTCTGCTTTTTCCCAGGAATCTTCTCCCATCATGGAATCCTCAGCGATTTCATCAAAATATTGTCCCAGAGGTCCCTCTCCCTCTTTTTTTCCGACAGTAGACGCTGCTGCCCGTATCACAACTGGCTTTGCAAATACTACCGTTTGTCTGCCAATACGTTTTGTCATGAAATCACCTCCCCAGAAAATAATAGCAAATACCAACGACAACAGAAGTCAATGTACCATACACAATCACTGGACCCGCAATGACGAACATTTTTGCGCCCATGCCCATAATCAACCCTGCATTGCGGTATTCGATTGCCGGAGAAACCACAGAATTGGCAAAGCCTGTGATAGGCACTTCCGTTCCCGCACCACAGTATTTTCCCAATTTGCCATAGATACCAGCCGCTGTCAAAACAGCGGAAAGAAATATCAGAGAAATGGAAACCAGCAAAAGTGCATTTTCATATTCGATGCCGAAGGACAAATAACGCTCCTGCAAAAACTGTCCAAAAGTGCAAATCAAGCCACCAGAAAGAAATGCCATCAGACAATTTTTCGCCATAGGGCTTTTCGGCGATGCCTTTTCCACCATGGCAGCATATTTTTTCTGCGCCTGTTCATCTGTACGCATATACTCACCTCATTTGTTTTCTCATTAGTATTGCTTCTTTCCCGAAAAACATACGGTTCCAATTCTTTTTTACAAAAACTTCATAGAAATTTTACGACAATACATGAAAAAAGAATGGATTTCGATTATAATGAAATAAAAAACAAAAAGGAGTGAATGAATTGGATCAACTGAGAAACAAAAAAGGATTCATTTGTGATATGGACGGTGTCATTTATCATGGCAACCAGATCTTACCCGGTGTAAAGGAATTCATTGACTGGCTCTACAGAGAAGATAAAAAATTCCTGTTCCTGACCAACAACAGCGGCAAAACACCACAGGAACTGCAGGAAAAACTGTCCCGTATGGGACTGCATGTAGACAGCAGCCATTTCTATACAAGCGCGTTGGCAACAGCAAACTTTATCGCAACGCAGACACCTAACGCAAAGGTATTTGTCATTGGCGAACCCGGTTTGTACAATGCTTTATATGAAAAAGGAATCATTCTGGATGATACATCACCTGACTACGTTGTTATTGGGGAATCTTACAGTTATAATTATGAAAACATCTGCCGTGCCGTACGTCATATTCAGAACGGCGCACGCCTCATCGGCACCAACTCCGACTTAACTGGTCCTACAGAACAGGGTATCATTCCCGCTTGCCGTGCATTCGTGAAACCCATTGAAATGGTAACAGGAAAAGAAGCTTATTACATTGGCAAACCCAATCCTCTCATGATGCGTACAGGTCTGAATATGCTGGGGGTACACTCCAAAGAAGCTGCCATCATTGGTGACCGTATGGATACAGACATCGTTTCTGGCATCGAAAGTGGTCTGGATACTGTTCTGGTGCTTTCCGGCGTTTCTACTATGGAAACTGTGAAAACTTTCCCTTACCGCCCTCGTTTGATTCTGAAAGGTGTTGGAGAAATTCCCACACTTGCAGCAAAAGAAGAAAAAGCTGAAAAAACAAAATAATTTCAAATGAAAAAAACACCCTTTTGAGAGATCATTCTCCCACAAAGGGTGTTTTTTTGATTGCATTTATGCGTGATGTACACGAATAATGGAGGAAATTTCTTTTACCATAGACATCGTCTTGATGACAGTGATAGAATCCATAAACTGTTTTTCCATTACGTCATATGTTACAATAACAACTTCCGCTGTATTGCCTTCTTTGGCTTTCTGCAGCAGCATGGAAATGCTGACATTATTGCTGCCAAACAGTCCAGCCAAAGCCGCAAGGGTACCTGCGCGGTCTTCCAGTTTCATGCGGATGTAATAACTGCTTCTGGTTTCGGACATTTTTTTCACAGGCAGACTCTGATAGCAAGAGCAGCCAATACGACCTGTGCAGTGATACTGCATGTTACGAGCAATATCCATGATATCCCCTACCACTGCAGAGCCTGTAGGCAGCGCACCTGCACCTCTGCCGTAGAACATTGCGTCATCCACTGCGTCACCATGCACGAAAACAGCGTTAAAGGAATCTTTGACTGCTGCCAAAGGATGCTGCAAAGGAATCATGGTAGGATGTACCTTCACTTCAATGCCTTCTGGTGTCAGTTTTGCCAGACCCAACAGTTTGATTTCGTAACCAAGTTCATGGGCATAACGAATATCTTTTGCTGTGATTTTGGAGATACCTTCTGTATAAACATCATCAAATGTAACAGAGCTATGGAAAGCGATGGAAGCCATGATTGCCAGTTTACGACCTGCGTCATAGCCTTCAATATCCGCTGTGGGATCAGCTTCCGCATAACCCAAATCTGTAGCCAGTTTCAGCGCATCATCAAATTCCATGCCGTCTTCAGCCATTTTGGTCAGGATAAAGTTTGTGGTACCATTGATGATACCCATTACTTCTGTGATATCATTACCCAGCAGGCACTGCTTCATGGGGCGAATGATGGGAATACCACCGGCAACAGCTGCTTCAAAGAGCAAGTCACACTGATGCTCTCTTGCAATTTCCAGCAATTCATGCCCATGAGTTGCCATCAAGTCTTTGTTTGCAGTTACGACATGTTTGCCTTTGGATAGTGCTTCTCTGATGTAAGTTCTGGCAGGTTCAATACCACCCATGACTTCCACCACAATAGAGATGGAATCATCATCGATGATATCACTCCACTGATCCGTCAGCTGGTCTGCCGGAACTTTATCTGCGTATTTTGCTTTATTTCTTACCAGAACTTTTGCAACTTCCAGTGTAGATCCAATTTTTGCAGGCATATTGGGTTTCTGTTTTGCCAAAATTTCATATACACCGCCGCCAACAGTACCCATACCCAGCAGCGCAATTTTCTTGATGCTTTCGTCCATGGTTTCCCCTCCTGTAAATAACAATAGAATATGACAATATCTGTCGTGATATTAAGATTTTAACACGATTCTAACTGATGTCAACCATTTTTGTCTTTTTTGAGCAAACATTTATCCGTATGACAAATACAGTCGCGTTTTTTGCAGAATTTTCGTCAGTATTGCCTTTTTTTGAACTGTATACTTTTTTGATGTATGTTTTGGCAAAGAACTACATTTTATCCCCTATACATTTGTTCATTTTAAATGTGATATGCTCACAGAACAAAACGCAATACACTGCTATACTATAAACAAAGGAAGGTGATCTATATGTCATACAAATCATTTTTGCAGCGCAATTTCGGAATGTTCTTTTTTGTCACATTAGGTTTGATTGCTGGTTTTCTTTATTATAAATATGTGGGTTGTGTTTCCGGTACATGTCCCATCACTGCCAATCCCATCATGTCTGTGCTCTACGGCGGTATTCTAGGTGGGCTATTCCATAGCATCATTACAGAAATTTTCATTCCCATGTCGAAAAGAAAACATTTGGACAAATAAAAAAAGTGATTCATTTAGGGGCATCTTCATTAGAAAACAAAGAAAGCTGAAATCCTTATAACACAAAGGGTTTCAGCTTTCTTATTTTTACGAAGGTTTTATTTGATGTGTTTTCTTATGAAGACCGCCGTCGCAATTCCCCTTAAGAAATCAAAGAAAAGAAAAACAATATTTTCTTAAGGGGAATCTGCTTTGAATCACTTTTTTCGTGCTTATTTTTCCAATTCGCCTCGATACTGACCAATGGCACCCATATTTTTTACATTCTGGAAGCCTTTCTGCTCCAAAAATCCCATTGCCATTTTGCTTCTACCGCCGCTGAGGCAGTACAGATACAGAGGCGTATCTTTTTCATATTTTACTGTATTGATCTGGGAGGTTGGGATATTAATGCTGCCGGGTACATGTCCCTGCATGTATTCATCATGTTCTCGTACATCAATAACAACCGCATTCTTTGTCTCCTTTGCCTCCTGCAGCAATGTCATAAAGTCTGTTTTTTTTCCAAACAGTCCAAACATTTGTTTCTCATCCTTCTTTCTTTTGTATCACAAATTCATTATTTTGCAATCAGACCAAAATAAAGCAGTACCACAATACCTAAAACAATACGGTACCAACCAAAGACTTTGAAGTCATGTTTCTTAATATAGCCCATGAGGAATTTGATTACAAGAATAGATACCACAAAAGCTACAATCATACCAGTCAGCAGGATAGCAACTTCCATACCGGTAAAATGGAAGCCAAACTGTACGATCTTCAGCAAACTTGCGCCGAACATAACGGGAATTGCCAAAAAGAATGTAAATTCTGCTGCTACGGTTCTGGATACCCCCAAAAGCAGTGCACCAACGATGGTCGCACCGGAACGGGATGTACCGGGGAAAATGGCTGCAATGAGCTGGAATACCCCAATCAACAGGGCAAGCTGGAATGTGATTTCTTCCAAGCTGTTGACACGTGCTCGTTTTCCTTTATGACGTGTTTCAATGATCAAAAACGCGATACCAAAAACAATCAGTGCAATGGCAACGGTGGTATAGTTGTAAAACAATGCTTCAAACTTCTCATTAAACAACAGCCCGATAACTGCCGCCGGCACACAGGCAACCAAAATCTTCAGCCACAGCATGACAATATCCATGCGCAGATAAGAAATCAGCCCTGTTCGAATTCTTCTGGGGTCATAGGGCGGTTTCTGGAAAGGAAAAATGGAATTCCAGAATATGACCACAACTGCCAGAATGGCGCCAAGCTGGATCACAACCTCAAACATACTGTAGAATTCTTCCGATACCTGCAAAGGCATAAATTCATTGAACAGAATCATATGCCCCGTACTGCTAATGGGCAGCCATTCCGTGATGCCTTCGATGACACCGAAAAGCGCTGCTTTCAATAATTCAATCAAGTTCATACGCTACCTCTCTTTTTCATTATTTTTGCGTTTTCTATTATACTTGGTTTTACCAGAAATATCCACTAAACATAAGATTTTTCTTTCTTAAGATTTCTTTATATCTGATGCAAAGTCAGCTTGTTCCAGTAAAATCGATACCGCAGCGTAATATTCCGCCAAAGAATTGGCTTTCTTGATTTTTTTAATACGCTTTTCTTCTCCTGCAAAAAGGCTTTCCCAATACGCCCATAATTCCTTCATTTTGAACAATACATTCCGGTCACCAGACATAATTTCTTCATAGCCATGACAGATACGATTGTGAAAAGAAAGGAATTCCTCTTTTGTGCAGGGATTTCCACCCTTTATCTGACGAACCAACGCCGGATTGGCCATGAGCCCGCGCCCCAGCATCACAGATTGCATCTGTGGGAAACGCTGACAAATTCGCTCATAATCTTCCACGGAAAAAATGTCACCGTTGTAGCAAAGAGGGAATGGACTTTCCTTGGCGGCTATCTCAAAGGCATCCAGACGGGGTTCGTATTTATAGTAATCCTCCCGAATGCGGGCATGGAGAATCCACTCTTTCACTGGATATGGGTGAAACAATTCCAGCAATTCCACAATTTCCATGGGGTCATGCATGCCCAATCTTGTTTTGAGGGAAACAGGAATAGGTGTCTGTTCATAAACCTCATCCAAAAAAGCACGCAGTTTTTCCTTTTCTCCTAAAAAACCAGCCCCCTTCCCTTTTGTCACCACTGTCGCCGAAGGACAGCCCAGATTTAGATTCACTTCCTCATATCCCATATCTGCCAATACCTTTGCTGCCTGCAAAAATTGTGTGGCATTGTTTGTCAGGATTTGGGGAATCAGAGGGATATTCCGATTATTTTCCGGCAGAACATCCCGTTTTTCCTTTGGGCTCATGGGACGGTTTTGGTTAGGAGATATAAATGGTGTATAATAACGATCTACCGAAGGAAAACAGGCATGATGTGCATTCCGAAAGACATATCCTGTGATTCCTTCCATAGGCGCGAAATAAAATTTCATCAAATAGATTTCTCCTTTCCTTTTACCAACTGCAATAAGGATTTTCTATAGGAACCATGTTTCTGCTTTCCATAAATGGAAGGGAAATGACAGAAGATATGAGCTGCCAGACAAGCAACCGCAAAAAGCGGCAAATACTCATAACCAAAAACTTCCGCACCAATGAAAATAGGTGCCAGAAGTGTGTTTGTAGCACTTCCGAAAACAGCGGCATACCCCACTGCGGCAGCCAGCATCACAGGCAATCCCATAAAGCCTGCCAAAATCACACCCAAAGACGCACCAATGGAAAACAATGGTGTCACTTCTCCGCCTTGGAATCCCAGAGAGAGTGTGAATACTGTCAGCAGGATTTTCAATATCCAGTCGTATGCATAAATGGTATCTCCGTCAAAAGATGCAGAAATCAGATTGGTTCCCAAACCTGTATATCTTCCCTGATGGAAAAATAACAACAGAATACTCAATATGATACCACCCAAAAACACGCGCAGCAATGGATTTGGTAGGATTTTCGCCAATTTCTTTTTGCTTTTTCCCAAAAGAAATGCAAATAAACTGCCTACACAACCAAAAATCAAGCCGATTACAATGAGTTTTCCTATAAAAACAGGTGTCACTGCTATTTGCAGTTCCAGAGGAACCTGAAATTTTTCCAACCCCAAAAATGCAGAAACAGAAGCCGCGGTAAAAGCTGCTGTACACATGGGCAAAATGGCGCGAAGTGCAAGCTGCCCCACAATCGGCACTTCCATGGCAAAGAAAATGGCTGCCAAAGGTGTACGGAATAGACCTGCGAACCCTGCCGCCATACCTGTCAGCAGGAAAATATGCGTTCCATCTTCTACGGAAAAGCGTTTTCCCACCTGATGGGAAACGGTAGCACCCAGCTGTACTGCGACCCCTTCTCTGCCGGCACTGCCGCCAAACAAATGGGTCAGCCATGTACTGATCATGACAAAATGAATCAGTCGTCTGGGAACTTCTTCATCTTCTCGATGGCTCACAGAGAGAATCAAGCTCATGCCTTCCCCGCTTCTGCCGCCATACTTTTTATATGCCCAAACGATGCAAACACCCACTAAAGGCAGCACAGGCACCAGATAAAATATATGTGCTGTTCGAATCTCACTCACCCAAAGGAGGACTTTACCAAAAATCGTATCTAGACACCCTACCAGTGCCCCGATGACGATCCCCAACCCTGCCAGCATCAACTGTGTTTTCCACGAACCATAAGCATGTTTTTCCATTTCTTTCCCCTTTCTTCCCAATAAAAAAGCCAATGACCCTGTAATTGATTTTACAGAAGTCATCAGCTGTTTCAGCGTTTCCGGCATTGCCGCGGGAGAACCTCATTCCCTTACAATCTTGTGTATTTTACCATAGAACCAAAATTTGTGTCAATGGCATTTTTATTCTGCATCTTCGCTTTCTGCACCCCAAAGACCTTTTTCTTCAGAAAGGTCGCGGAAGCTCAGCAGATATTTTTCTACCATATAAGCAGGATTATAGGAACGTTTTGCTTTTCTCATACCTGCATGACCCATGTCTTCTTCTCTGTTCACATAAGTCACATCCTGACATTCATGGAGTACATACTGCTGGTTGATCATGGGATACAGTCCATCAATATCTGTATCTGCTTTTTCGATATGAACCAGCTGCACATCGTCACGCAGGCGTTCCCCTACTGTAAACGCACCCATCTTACCATCTACGAAAATAGAACCGCCAGTCAAGCCCAGACGTTCCATATTGTGCAGAGCAAGAGAAACGGATTTTCTTTCGTCCTCCAGTTCCTTGGTTTCTTCTCTTTCAGAAATCCACTTATCATACAGTGCCATGCAGTCGTCGATGAGTGTCGCATCCAATTTGCGATATTCATAATCGGGATGATTTGCCAGGAATTTATTGATATGATTTCTTTTGCCGTGGAGTTTTTTGCCTTTCAGTGTTGCCAGACTTTCTCTCTCATAAACATAGTCCCAAGCAATATCTGTAGGCATTGCGAACATTTCTGGGCAAGCTTTCAGCATCATATCGCGGAAAGGTGTCCAAACAGAACGGAATGTGGGTTCCACACCTGCCTGTTTCATATAGTCCGCTGCATCCATGATGGCTTTCCGGTAATCCACATCGGCACCTTTTTTGGGGATAGGTGCCCAGAAATAAACAGGCACACCTTCAAAGTCCAGTTTTACATACAGTACGTTATTTTTTTCGGCAAATTCCATTTTTCCTTCTGTTTCCCAGATAAACAGGTTCGCAAAAGACAAATCGGAACAATCCATCTGCCAAGGTTTTGTATAGCTTTCGATCAGTTCCTTTGTTTCCAGTGTAAAGGGACGGAAACAAAATTCGTTTTTACAGTCAGCTTCTACTTCTCTTTCCAAACATTGTGTATACGGCATGTTTTTCAGCCTCCATTTTTAATATTCATCAATAATATAACAGTTACATTTTGGTAATTTCTCGTTGATTTCCTGAAATCCCGCTTCATCATATATATGCACATAGGGTCGCTGGCTTTCCAAATCGGTGTATCCCACCAGCACTTGCAGCAATCTTCCTGCAGGAATGGAAAAAGCAGGAGATTTTTCTGTTTTCTCACCACTCAGCAGAAAACAGCCATTATTTTCCGGAACCACATGATCTTCCACAGCGAAAGCTGCTTCTCCATGAAGTTCCAGTGCCTTCAACAGCACTTGCAAATTCGTCAACCCCATAACTCCTTTCTGCTTTACTTCTTTCTTGGCAAAGTCAAAAGTAATTTGGGATTCAGGAGCAAGTTTTACAGATAATGATAAACCTTCGCATTCTGCAAAAATACCTGTCAGTACTTTCTGCAAAGCATCATCATCCCCAACCGCTTCCACACAAATCAATTCTGTTTCTGTCTGATAATAAAACACATAAGCTTCTACAGCATCTTTTCCATAAGCCATGCATTTTCCGCCGTCAGCGTTATAATCTGCACATTTTCGCAGGAAATCTTCTTCTGTACGGTAAATGATGCCACTATATTTCTTTGCAAAATCCGTGTAGCAATCAAATGCCTTTACGTATTCTTCTGGCTGCAAAGGATAAACACCTTCCACAGCTTTCACTTCCGGTATTTTTTCTGCTGTCAGATAACAAGCATCTGCCACAGGATAATGCCCAAAGGAAAAATAACTGGGCAAAACTGCCGGTGTATGAACAGCTACGCCATAGCCTTTTTTCTGCAAAAGCTGCATATCATAGGGGAAAATTCTTCCCATATATCCCTTCTTTCGATGGTCTGGATGGGTGCAGACACCACAAAGCATAGTGCCTTTTACCGCTTTCCCACGGATTCCAATAGTGTAGGGAAATGCCTGCATACATGCCGCGAAAACATCATCGGCTTTCAGGCAGACAGAGAGAGAAGGCTCAAATCTATGGTGAAAAAACCAATGACAAAACGCATCGCTGTCACCAAAACAAAGCTGCCACAAATCAGAAAAATCCTGTCGATCTTCCCATACAGCATTTCTTACTTCAATCATTTTTTCACCAGCCTTCTTTCCTACTTTTTAAGTATATTTTACAGGAATGTAAAAGAAAAGTCAAATAATAATTATTATCATTTGATAGATTTTATAACTTTATGTTTGATGCATATCACTTTTACACATATCTTTCAGATGCACTCGTAAAAAGAAGGTGTTTTGGTTAGACAAATTCCTTCTCAAAATAAAAATCAGGTTTTAATGCCCGAAAAGAAATCAATTTCAAAAGAAAATTCAGAACTTTTCACAAATGCATCTGTTCGTATTCCATATCTTCCAACATAGCAAGTCCTTCTGCCCAGATTTTTTTGAAAGCAGAAGGCAGTGCATACTTTTCTTTTGCCTCCTCTATGGTCACCCATTGAAATGGTGTATCTGCCATAGCTTTTACGTTGATAAAATACGCATCCATATGCCATTCTATATGTGTAAAAATATGCTTCTGTCCCCGCATATTTTTGATTTCTGCCTGTTGTATGCCCCAATCGGCAAAAGCCATTGGCAAAGCATATTCTTTTGGTACATGAGGCAGTTCCCATAAATTTGCCAGCAATCCTTTACTATCACGTTTTCGCAAAGCAATCCTTTTGCCATCTGTCATAAAGCAAACAGAAAGATATTCTTTCGTTCTTGGCTTTTTCTCACTCTTTACGGGATACTGCATAGGATTTCCTTTTTGATATGCCAGACACAATGTACGAAGGGGGCAATTTTCACACTTAGGTTCCCCATTGGGTACGCATACTGTTGCACCCAATTCCATCAACGCCTGATTCACGTCTCCAGCAATCTCTCCTGTCAGTGCGTCATTGATTTCTTCTTCCCATGCCTTTTTGGTCTGCTGGAGCATGATATCCCTTTCATCGGCAAAAACTCTGGACATCACACGGAGCACATTGCCATCCACTGCCGCAAAAGGCAGAGAAAAAGCAATGGATGCCACTGCACCAGCCGTATAAGGTCCAATGCCTTTCAGCCGCAAAAGTGCTTTATGGTCTGCCGGCATTTTTCCGTCGTATTCTGCCATGATCTGTTTTGCCGCTGCCTGCATGTTCCGCACACGGCTATAATATCCCAAGCCTTCCCATAACTTGAGAATCTGTTCCTCATCGGCTTCTGCCAAATGACGGATGGTAGGCAGTTCCTCCAAAAACCTTGCGTAATAAGGCTTTACCGCCTCCACTCTGGTCTGTTGGAGCATGATTTCCGAAACCCAAATGGCATAGGGGTCTTTTGTTCTGCGCCATGGCAGATCTCTTTTATATACATGATACCACTCTGTTAAGAGGGCAAACACTGTCTGTAAACTCTGTTCCTGCATAAAACAATCCTTTCTGGAGATAAATTTCAATCTATTCTAACATATTTTCAGATAAAACAGCGGACAAACCTCAAGCAAATTTCTCTAAAAAAACAATTTCAAGTAAAATAGAATCACTGGAATCCCATGAACTGCAAGAATTCCAGTGATATTTGTTTTCTTATAAAGATGCCCGATAAGGTCTGTCCGTAAAATACAGCAATTATCGTATTTTAAAACATTTCAGGTAAAGAGGAATGATCATACCGCCAACGGAATTCCCCAAAGTCATGACGATGATGGAAAGTAAGCAATGACCGCTCCATACACCTGCCAGAGAAAAATAATACATGTTGGCAATGACGTGTTCAAATCCACTCAGGATAAACACCATAACCGGAATAAACACACCAACGGTACGAATGGTGGAACCTGTCTGGTTTTTGAAAATATCTACGGCAATAAACATCAGCATGCCGCAGAACACAGCCAACAGGAAAATACTCAAAAAATCATCATTCAGCTTTGTTGCCGCGATAGTTTGTACCTTTTCCGCCATACCTTCATAGATGCGGCTGTTCCGTACCATCCATGCAACAATGTATGTACCAATCAGATTGCCAATCCATGTAATCGCCAGTTCAATGAGATACACAGGCTTCTGCATAGGCAGATAGCCGATTTTTCCGGTAAATAACTGCAATTGGAAAATAACAATGGTAAACAAGCCAATGGCAAACAAGCAACTGCCCACAACAGGATTTTGCTGTGATAGATACACTGTACCGCCCATGCCAATCAATCCACCTGCAATGACCGCAGAAACCAACTGCCTTACTCGTTCCATATTGACATCTCCTCTACCCCTGTTCCGTTACAACCACTACAAATACGTGGTAAGTATACTATATCTTGTGGTATTTTGTCAACACGAACACAACAAACGACACAATCCGAATGGGATTTTATTCCAAACAAAATAACACAATGCCAAAAAAACCTCCAAAGACTGTTGTTTCTTTGGAGGTTTCATATTTCTGATGCTTTCTATAATTCCATCAAAATCAGTTGAATGCAGGACCGCCGCCTTCTGTCAGGCAGCCTTCTGTTGTCTGTTCGGGAATCTGTTCCACAGGTGCCTGCTGAGGTTCAGATGCAGCGGGTGCACTCTGCTGTGCAGGTGCTTCCTGCTGTACTTCTTCTACGGGAGCAGGTTCACTTGCCACTTCTTCCTGAGATTCTGCGTCTTTCTGTGCTTTCGCAGCAACTTCCTGTTCCTTTGTGGATACAGTATCACCAGATGCTTTGCTGGTGTATTTTACAAAAACAACATCATCTTCCAGACACAGTTCCGCATTCTGGTCAATATCATCCATTCCCAGAGAACTCAGTTCATAAACTGTGCCATCTGCCAATGTAATCTGTATCTGATATACCACATTCAGAGCAATATCTTTTTCCCCTACGCCTTCTGTTTCACCTGTTTCTTCTGGCATATAGAACCATTCTGCTGTTTCACCGTTTTTCAGAACAGCGTCACTTACCAGCATATTGGCAGGATATGCTTCCTCATCGGAAGTTTTCACGGAAATACCTGTCACGTCCTGACCAATGCTGTTTTTCAGCAGAATGTCATAAGCGCCTTCCGCTTCTGTACCGATTACCTGATACTGCGGTTCGGTAGTAGCTGTTTCTGCTTCTTCCTGTCCGCAGCCAGCCACTGCCATACACATTGCTGCCGCAAGAACAAGTCCCCATACTCTTTTTGCTTTCATTTCATTACCTCCCTAAAGATTCCATGTGATTTCTTTACTGCAAACGATAAAGGGCTGGCTGCCATTTACCGCAATTACATTCAGCTGTATATTTCCTTCCGGCACACTGCTGCCTTTCAAATATAGATGAAAACCATTGGCTTCCCCATCTTCCGTTTCTGCATAAAAAGTTTCATATGTTTTGGTTTCCATAGTGTTTTCATCTCTCACAGAAACATAAATCTGTGTATCCGGCTGGATATATTCTTCATCCAAAGTGCCTTTGATTTCCAGAAAAGAGCCTGCTTTTTCCGCAGTCATTTCCGTATTGGTCTGCGCTTGAGGCGCAATCATATTTTTCACCTGTGGGCATTCCACAATGGGCATATCTGTAATAAAATCGTCCAGATTTCGTTCTACTTTTTCAATGACCACCACATCCGGCTGGTACTGCTCCACTTGAAGCAGATTATACGGCACCAATCTGGAAAAATAACCTTTTTCAAATTCTCCTGCCACAAAAGGAAGGAGGCTTTCCCCGAAGGAATCTCGATACATCAAGATACTGCCTGTTGCGTCAGGATTTTCCGTTTCAATCCAAGAATCCATATTGTCCTTTACTTCATTGACATAGACAAAATCGGATGCAGTATCATAAAAATAATCGTCCTCTTTCTGCACCGCTTTTGGAAAAAGCATCTCATCCAAATCGCCGCTATGGACTTTTTCCACATCAAAAGGCGCATTCAGATAAGTTTCATAATCTTTTCCCACCTGCTCCATGAGGTTTCTATATGCCAGTAATGCCCCCTGATTGTTCCAATGGGAATCCCGCTGGAAATACAGAACTTCCTCTTTTTCCTGAAAGGCTCCATACAAATCAATGTAAGAAATGCCTTCCTGCTGAAAGCGTTCTGTCAACATTTCCAGATTGCTTTCATTCCCCTTTTGATAATAATAGGGCATGTTTTCATCATACAAACTGTTTTTATTGGGCGGCACCATAAGATAAAAGGCACTGCCCTCCTCCTGCACATAGTTCTGTATGAGTTTCAGGTTATGAAGAATGGCGTATATTTCTCTTTCAGAAAAAAGATTGGTCCCCTGATAATCGGCTGTGGTTCCACTGAAATACAGCCAATCATTTTTTCCCAGAACCACCTGATCTGTTGCGCTGCTTTGGATCACATTCTTTCGCAGCAGAGCGTTTGCCGTCACCCAATACTGCCGCAAAGCGAAATGATCCTCAAAATAAGCTCCCATTTCACTTAGATACTCTTGATTCCATCCTTCTTCTGTTTTTAATGAGGGAAAGGAAGCCAATTCTGTATTTTCGGTAGTTTCGTCGCTTCTCCAAAACAACATGCCTGCAAAGGGAAAAACCAAGAACGCCCATACGGCTATGATAAATATCAAATATTTCTTATGTTTCATTTTGCAAAGCCCCTAAAATCTAAAATAAATAAATGGATTATATGTTCCGCTGGACAAACTCAGCATACACAGAATCAGCAATACAAAACTTGCTATATAACTGAAGTATACCGCCGGTTTCCTTAAATTCTCCCTTGCCAAACAAGCTTCAGCAGCTTTTGGAATCAATGGCGCACTGCCAAACACTGCCATCACCAATGTCACAAGGAATATGGGTGTTAACTGCTCCCATACCACTGCCATCTGTACAGAGGAAAATTCCCAACCGCTAAACATAGTGCCGATCATGAACATTCCCTGTCCAAAAGTATCCGCGCGGAACATGACAAAGCCCACGCACACAACAAGTAATACGTATATATGCGCCAGAACCTTCGGCAGTTTTTTCACGGGACACACCTGTTCAAAGAGCAGGAATACCCCATGCCATAAGCCCCAGAGCACAAAAGTCCAGTTTGCACCATGCCACAAGCCTGTTGAGAAAAACACAATCATTTTGTTCAGGCAAGTACGTGCCTTTCCTTTTCGATTGCCACCCAACGGAATATATAAATATTCCTTAAACCATGTGGACAAAGAAATATGCCATCTTCTCCAAAATTCCTGTATGTTGGCTGAAATATAAGGATAACGGAAGTTTTCCAGAAAACGGAACCCAAACATATGCCCCAAGCCGATTGCCATATCGCTGTAGCCGCTGAAATCGAAATAAATTTGCAGCATATACGCAATGGCTGCAATCCATGCGGAAAGAATGTTCAATTCTCCGGCACCAGCAGCAAACAACGCATCTGCTGTGACCGCCATGGTGTTAGAAATCAAGACTTTTTTGGAAAGACCTATGATAAATCTTCTGAGACCTTCCGCAATTTCTTTCACATCTGTATTTCGGTTGTCGATCTGTTCCTGTATGTCATGATACTTTACAATGGGTCCGGCAATGAGCTGCGGGAAAAAGGAAATATAGAGCATCACATTCCAAAGATTCTTCTGCGGCTCCACTTCTCTGCGATAAACGTCAATGACATAGGACAATGCCTGAAAGGTAAAGAAAGAAATACCAATAGGCAAAGCCAAGCCAGCCAAAGGAATTTCACTGCCTGAGAGCTGATTTATTGTCTGTACCATCATGTCCAGATACTTGAACACCACCAGAAGCCCAATATTGATAATCACCGCAATGGCAAGAATCCATTGCCGTTTCTTTTTATTTTCCGTTCCCAGCAATCTGCCGAAAATGTAGTTTATGATGATGCTGGCAATCATCAGCAGTACATAAACCGGTTCACCATAAGCATAAAACAGCAGACTGACTATAATAAGCAATACATTTCTGATACGCAACGTCGGAAGCAGATAATAAAGTGCCAGTACCACCGGCAAAAAAATACATAAAAATGTCAGTGAACTAAATACCATATCTTTCTGCCCTACCTATCGCACGTATTTGATGACAGGACTATTTGCCGGCTGCATATAGAAATTATATCTGGGCGCTTCGTCCTGCATATCCGGGTCACAAATATAAGTTGCGCCGTTTTGGGTAATTTCTACCCAGCCATGTGGACCATAACCGCCGGCTGCCATAGCAACTTTGCCCTCTACATATTTTGCATCATATCCCAAACCTTTGGCAAGCTGATAAAACGCACCAGCATAGCAGAAGCAGTTGCCCTGATGGTTTTCAAATGCCAATACTGCATACCACTGATCCGCTGTATAGCCTTCCTTTGGTTCTACGGGAATGGGCAATTTTTTATAAGAAACATTATCTACAACCCATTTGTAGCACGCATACAAATCATGACCTACCTGATCGTATACTTCATTGACATGGTTGCTGATACGAATCTGCGCTTCGCTGCCCTCAATGGTGCCGGACTGTGTGCCAGCAGGAATCCGCAAACCATTTGCCAATGTCACATATGCCTGCGCCTGATACAATCCAAAATGCAATTTATGATTGATGACATTTCCTTTGACTGTATAAACGCCATTTCCCTGTGCAACAGCAGGATACCAGTAAATATCCCCTTGATTGCTGTCACGCCAGAGCGCCACTTCTACTTTTTTCACATCATCACTGGCAGTAATACCAGAAACTGTGACTGTAAAATCCCCTGTTTCCTGATTTACAGAAGTAAATGCGATGTTATTTGCATTTGCGTAAATGGGAATATCCGCAAAAGCATCCGGCATATATGTTTCACAAAGATGGGTAATCATCGCAGCGCAGACAGCTCTGCTTGCACTGCCCTGAGGATTCAAGAGCCTGTCTTTTCCTTCCCCGCTGATCATACCTGTTGCAACTGCCCAGGAAACCGCTTCTTTTGCAGAAGGAGATACTTTTTCCGCATCCGCAAACTGTGACAAATCCGCTCTTTCCTGTGTATCAAAACCTTTCTGCTGGGCATAGCGGAACAGCATGGTGATCATTTCTTCTCTTGTGATCTGATCTTCCGGTTTGATGGATGCTGTACGGAATCCATCCAGCAATCCTGTCTGATCTGCCCAGAAAACTGCTGGTGCATAATAAGCATTTTCTGGAATAGACAATGTATTTGCGGAAAGGCTAACTTCCGGTGAACCTTCCATACGATAAAGAACTACCGCAAACTGTACCTTGCTCAGTTCTTCATTGGGCGCAAAGCCGCCATTGACCATACCAGTCATAAGACCTTTATTCATCACATAACTAACAGCAGGATAAAACCAATTTTCTTTTTTTACATCTGTAAACAATTCTCCGCCGGTATAAGAATCATTGTTGGTTTCTACTTGTACATCCTCCTTCACAACGGTTTCAGATGCAGGCTGTACAGCCGCTTTCTGTATTTCCTCCATTGTGATAGGTTCTTCAGAAATAGTCATTTCTTTCTGGGATCCGTCTGCAAAATAAAGAACAGCTGAATTTTCTGCCTGTTCGTCATTCCCAGCAATCTCTATTTGATTTTCCTGAAATTCTACTGTATATAATGTATCACTTTCCAACCAAGTGACTGCATCCAATACTGCTGTTTTTGCTATATCATCACATTCCTGTGTAAATGTCACAGTTCTCTCCGTAATCTGACTTGCCTCAACGATTTCTGATTCATCATTTCCTTCGTAATGATAACGCAGCTGAGCAGATTCCGGTATTTCATCACCATCACCTAGCTGAATCATAATTTTCACTTCATTTGCATCCTGATTTTCACCCAGATACAAATATTCGAACGCCCCTTGCACTGTTTTATTTGCAGCATTTTCCATGTCCTGTGCCAAAACTTCTGTACCAGAAATTCCTGCAAACAGCACAGCAGCTACGCCTAAAGCAGCAGCCCCGTATAATTGCTTCAAGTGTTCCATCCCCTTCGCATTTTTCCTCTTTTTTTGACATTTTTATTATAACTCCGACATATGATTCATGCAAGGTGTTTCATATTTATTAATTGCATCCGAAAACACGACATCTTTCAATCACAGTAAAATCCTTTGTTTTCTGGGAAATTCTATTATTTATAGAATTTTTTCAGAGTTTCTCTAGTTTTATTTTATACATCTATATTCCATACTTTTTGTCACACACATTTGTCCGCAGTTTTTTATATACAAAACAAAAAACCAGTATCTTTCCTTTATTTTAAAGGAAAGATACTGGTTTTGCTTACAATATATTTATTTTGATTTCATTTAGAAGAACTTCCAGAAAGCGGAAAATCGAAATATGTTTCTGGATAAGGTTCTTCTTTCAAATTATAGTGCCACCATTCGTTTTCATAAAGCACAAATCCATGGCGTGTCATCAGGTCACATAAAAGTTGACGATTTTCCTTTTCTTCCTTTGACACAGTTTCACAGGTATGGTGGGATTTGACATCCATAAAGTCAAAACATGTTCCCATTTGGAGCATTTCATTTGTTTTTAAGGAATATAACGTTAAATCAATGGCACTTCCACGGCTATGACTGGATTTTGCAGCCACATATCCCTGAGAAAGCAATTCTTCTCGCTTGATACTCGGATAATGGACTTCTTTTGTTCTTCCATCTTCAGGTTCTGCTGCCCATCTTAGGAAATTATCAACAGCTCTTTGGGGACGATATGCATCCCAGACCAAAAGACCATATCCCATCTGATTTGCTTCTTTTTGCACTTCTTTCAACGCATATGCCAGTTCTTCTGTAGCGACAATACGATTGACATCATACCCATCCACAGGTTTTCCTGTGAAATTGTCCCAAGTTGCATATTTCGCATCCCAACGGATTCCGGGGATGACTTCATCCAAAAAAACAAATCCTTTTTCCATACTTATTTTCCTTCCTGCAATGCCATTTCGATACAGTGGTCAACGAGTTCAGTGAATGTCATGCCTGTTGCCAGCATCATACGAGGATAACGGCTGTAAGATGTGAAACCAGGCATGGTGTTTACTTCGTTCAGAACGATGGTACCATCTTCCTGCAGGAACATATCCACGCGGGAAAGGTCTTTGCAGCCCAGAACTTTGTACATTGCTTTTGCAGTTTCCTGAATTTCTTTTCTCTTTTCAATGGGCAGGTTTGCAGGAACTGTAAACACAGCATTTTCGGAGCCTTCTTCAGGATGGTCCTCCTGATGGATACGGAAAATACCGTGAGACAGTGTAATCTGGTCCACTTCCCCTACTTTCAGGTCATCACCATTGCCCATAACAGCGCAGCCAACTTCCATACCACTGATTGCTTCCTCAATCAGAACTTTTTTATCAAATTCTCTTGCAACATCAACAGCAGCCTGCAGATCTTCGGGTTTGCTTACTTTTGTTACGCCAAAGGAAGAACCAGAACGAGCGGGTTTTACAAAAACAGGGTATTTCAATGCAGATGCGTCTGCATTTTCGCCATCATGCAGAATTTTGAATCCGGGTGCACGGAATCCATGATTGCTTACTGTCAGGTATGTCATAGATTTATCCATACACAATACAGATGCAGGAATGCCACAACCTACATAAGGGATACCTGTTGCTTCCAACAGACCCTGAATGGTGCCATCTTCCCCCATTTTACCATGGATCATAGGGAAAACAACATCCAGAGGAACCAATTCATAAGTACCGTCTTTCAGTACCAGCATACCTTTATCCTGTTTATTAGTGGACAAAATTACACGCTGCGTGGTTTTTTCATCCCAGTCAGCTGTCGGTTTTTCACAGAGCTTCCATTCGCCAGATCTGGAAATACCGATATAAACGGGATCATATTTTTCTGTATCGATATATTTCCAAATTTCTTTGGCAGACTTAATGGATACGTCATGTTCTTCAGAACAACCACCAAATAATACTGCAACCTTCTTTTTCATACGATTTGCTCCTTTCAAAACATCATGGATTCATTGTTTACACTGGTTCGATCAAATAAATTCTATTGAATATCTGCACGATATATGAATCTTCCAAACCCAATCCTGTCGTTTCAACACAATTTTGAAACGCAGATTCCATTTAACCTTAATATTAAGAGTGTATCATAGATGGAAAAAAAGAACAAGATATATGACATTTCTGTCTCTTTCCCCGGACTTTTAATTTTATCATGTTAAGTATAAAAATGCAATGAAAATACACGTTGATTTGTATTAGGACTTTCAAAAGTTATCCTATGAAGCAGCAAAGCAATATATGATATTTTTTTCCAATCCACAATATTAGAAAAAACGCAGCTATAGAGCCATAACAAAGAAAGCTGAAATCCTTGTCATATAGAGGATTTCAGCTTTCTTATTCCTACTGAGATTTTATTTGATATATTTTGTTCTGAATACAACCATCGCAATTCTCTATAAAAAATCAAGGAAAAGAAAAACTCGTTTTTTAAAGGAAAGTTGCTTTTTAGCCATGGCTTTTTCCGCTGTCAGTAGCCGTATTCTTTTGCAATTCGTTCCAGTTCTTCCGCATCCGCATTACGGATTCTGCTTTCATCCAGTATCATGGCAGGCATGCCAGCCACTGCTCCGGCATAAACTTCAGAGAGAAGTTTGCTTCTGAGTTCTTCTGCATCTCTATCATTTTTTCCCATGATGCACTCTCCTTTCTCATTCATTTCATAAATCCTCATCGTCCCAATCATCATCCCAGTCCTCGTCGTCATCTTCATCATCAAGGAGTTCCACGCGAGGCGGCGCGAAATCAAAGAAATAGGATTCATCTGGGAAATTCCACTGGGCAATGGCTTCTGTAGATACCTTTTCCAACATACAGCCGAAGAAATATTCCCTGCCATCAGAGCTCATAAAATGGTTTTTTTCATTATGATATTCCACAGAAATATCCAGATTCAAATCTGCCATACAAATTTTGAAAAGGTATGTAATAAACTCTTCGGGATATTCCTGCCAAGGACGTTTTCCATTGAAAAAATCCTCCACGGAAAATTCATGTTCAAAAGCTTCTTCCAGTGTACCGAAAATCTCTTTCGCATCATCTCCAAGGAATAATTGTCCGCCAGCATCTATCCAGATGCCATCTTTTCGTGTCAAAACTGCACGCTGGATAGAATATTCCATGACCAAAAAGTTTTTGCCAAAATCCGTTTCCTCAGGTGGGTTCAGCTCATACTCCAGATATTCTATCAAGGAAACTGTGTTGGAATACAGATCGAACACACAGCTTTCCCCTTTTACATCTTCTCCCGTATACTTTAACCGCACTGCCGCTTTTTTTGCTGATGCTTCTTTGTCATCAAGATAGCATTCCAGTTTCCAAACATCATCATCCACACGCAATTCACAAATGGTATCGGAACCGACAGGAGAATAAAAACTATAATAATCCGTCGTATCAGTTATAGAAAATGTAATCTTCACCCCAACAGCGATTTCCAGCTGTGGATGTGCCTTGGCAATCTGATTGATAAAATCCAGAACCACCAAAGCGATATTGGAAAAATGATCCCACTTCAGAACTGCTTCTTCATCTGTATTGGGAATTGCTTTTAATTTTTCCCGCAGCATAGAACTGATATAATCCGCTTCCGATTTTACCTCACGATTGATATAATTCTCCGGCAGTGTTTTCACCCAGTTTTTAATGATTTGGGGAATGTCCTGCATCGATGCACCGCTGCCATGGATTCCCACTTGAAAATCACCATCATACCGCATAGGGCACACCTCCTTACAAATCAAACCAATTCAAAACGAATTTTCTTTTTCGCAGCGTATCTGTGGGCAACAGAACCTCTTTTTACCTGCAAAATCACTTTATACTCGAAAACACCGAACAGTTCCTGTGCTTTTGGATAAGCAGCAAAGATACCATTTCCACCGTCATCAATCTGTGTTACAGATGCTGGAATGGCAAATTTTCTTTTGCTGTATCCCCATTCTCCGGGAAGAACTGGGCCATAGTTGCAGCCGCAGGCATACAAACATTCTTTTCCCAAATACCGCAAGCCTTCTGGCAGTTCCAATTCTGTAATGCTTTCACAATAAAACAGTGCTTCATCATCAATCTTCACAAGTCCTTTTGGCAATTCCAGTTTTTCCAGTAACTTGCAGTTTTTCAGCATCTTTCTGGACAAAACAGTCATATTCTTTGGCAAATTCAATTTTTTCAGAATTTTGCAGTCCTCAAAAGCAGAAACGCCAATGTCTGTACAGCTTTCCGGCAGCACCACTTCTTCTAAGGATATGCAGCCCTTGAAAGCATTCTTTTCAATCAGTTTCACACCTTCAGGCACAATGATTTTCTCTACAGATTCATTTTCCTCGAATGCGCCCTTGCCGATTGCTGTTATTTTTTTGCCATCCATTTCAGCAGGAATCTCAATGACGCTTTCTTCGCCTTTGTATGACTGGATTGCAGCCGTTCCATCTTCTAAGTCACTGATTTCGAATGTGCCTTTTTCCACAGGTGTATCCGGTAAAGCACTCAACAGATATTCCAGTATTTTTTCCTGTTTGCCACGCTTTGCTGCTGCAATGAATTTTCTTCTGCATTTTTCAATATTCGGATAACGCTTCAAGCAGGCAAGCAGATAGCATTCCGCTGGCTGTGTAAATCCTTCTCCGGAAATCCGCTCTTCCATTTCAGAGTCCATATCCACATATCCATACTCAATACTGGTATCTCCTAAAAATGAAAATTCCTCCAATTCTCGACAATCACAAAAAGCATCATCCTTTAATTCTGACAAACTTTTTGGTATCGTTACTTTTTTCAGTTCACTGTACTGAAAACATAAATTTCCAATTTCTTTTAAGGACTCCGGCAATATTACCTCATCCAAATGTGAATATTGAAAAGCAGTCACTTCGATCTCTTCCACACCATCAGGCACAGTATAGGTTCCTGTCTTTTGGCAAGGCATCTTTATGAGTCTTTTGCCGTCTTTGGTGTAAAGCACACCATCAACATCTTTCAAATATGGGTTTTCCGGATCAACAGTAATTTTTTTCAAACTTTTTGCACCATAAAGCGTACCAAGCCAAACATCATAAATGTTTTGGGGCAGAGTAATGCTTTCCAATTCATTCCCATTGGCGGCAGAAATGGCAATGGTTGCCTGTTCTCCTGCTTTAGCGATCATTTTTTCCGGTATCACCAGATCTTTGTTCTCGCCGGTATAGCGCAGATCGCATCTTTCACCCTTCCGACCAGATGCAGAAAACTCAAAATCCTTCCATTTACTCATGTATGATTCCCCCTTTTCTTTTACAGAAAACGGAACAGGTCATATTCCGCAATGATTTTAACATCCTTGCCTTTTGCCCGTTGTTCCATGACTTGATCAATCTTCTTGGCACCTGCTGAGCCAAAATCACCCAAAACAAGGTAGTTTGTTTTACCGCTGACAGTGCTGGTACACCTGCCGCCTTTGGCTTCAATCATTTTCTTAACCTCATCTCTGTCACCGTCACAGTTTTGGAAATCGCCGGTCAAAACAAAGGCGCTGCCGCTGATTTCCATAGAGTCAATCTCATCCAGAGGATATTGAGGTTCTGTGTCCCAAGTGTTGACATCTCTATCTTCGTCATCATCATCGTCGTCATCATCGTCATCATCATCTTCGTCATAAAAGTCAAAATCTTCGCCATAGCCTTCATCTATGTTTTCTTCTACTGGACACCCCCACATTTCCTCGTAGAATCCGTTAAGTTCTTCCCACTCCTCTGTATCAGGTGAAAACTTCAGGAAAAATTCAATGAACGGGTCTTCGCCGCAATCACCAAAATATTCTATGATTTCCCAATAATCATCTGTATCTTCAAATATATCTGTAGGTGTTACATTATTTTTTACCCACTTACGCAGTTTTTTTCTATTTACATCAGACAAAAAGTTTTCAAAAAAATCCACAGCTTCATCCAGAGCTTCTGTTTCATAGTCATCCCAAGATGGTACAATATCCTCACATTCCATTATTTTATAGCTGATGCAGCTTCCGTCTCCAGAAGTAAACTGACCAATCTCATGGATATGTACGCCGCAGCCTTCTTCCACATCCTCAAAATCCATCTCGATCACAAGATGATTTTCACACATGATTTTCAGGAAGTTTTCATACTGCTCCTCTGTAAGGGAATGAATCAGTTCGCCATTTGGTCTTTTCGGTTTTTCTTTCAGCCAATCTCTTGTCCAATCCTCAAATGAGTCCAGTGTGCCCGAAAATGACCATCTTCCGCAGCCAAAAAAGTACGATGTCAGGTGTTCCTCATCGAAACCATCATAGCTTTGAATCCCATACTCGCCGTAAAATTCCCACATATCCAGTACTAGTTCCAAAGCAGCAATGGCTTCCTGCGTCCAGTCACCTTTTAATGTAATTTTCCCGCTTGCACTCGAAATATTTGCCATAATCCATCGCCTCCATTATACATATAGTAATTTTATCAATTTTTTTGTTGATAATTATGCTTTAATTTACATAATTTCCCATATCCGTAATCCCATTATACAATATAAATATTTTTATTTCAACAATCAGCTGTTTTTTAACAAATACAGCAGTTTATAAATAAGACTTATGCTTTTAAAAGATTATGGACACAAAAAAGATATGCCATATTCAAATAAATAAACTGACATATCTTTTTTGCAAGCAAACATAAAAAAAGAACTTCGAATCACTTCGAAGTTCTTCACTGGATTCCGGCGACCAT
>OGXZ01000290.1_pt1 | contig 29797 bp, 21 predicted proteins | sample 1576431 | NCBI WGS metagenome assembly OGXZ01 (sample SAMEA3541590, study PRJEB24748) | human gut metagenome | biome: human gut; feature: human-associated habitat; material: faeces | place: China | collected 2012
GATGCAGGTCGATCCGGATTCCTTCGATGCGATCTTTTATACCTACGGGCTTTCGCTGTATGGCAACATGCCGCTCATCGAGCCGCTGGAATCCAAAGAAGTCAGCCGGATCGAGGATTTTGTTGTGGTGATCGACACCTCCATGTCCTGTTCCGGGGATCTGGTGCGGTGTTTTCTGGAGGAAACCTACGACGTGCTTTGTCAGTCGGACAGTTATTTTAAGAAGACCAACATCCACATCATCCAGTGCGATGAACAGGTGCAGCAGGATCGTCTCATTACGAATCAGGAAGAGATGGAAGCCTACATGCGGGATTTTACCATCATCGGGCAGGGCGGCACGGATTTCCGTCCGGCATTCGAGTATGTGAATGGACTGATCCGCCAGGGGGCTTTTCGCCGCCTGAAGGGACTGCTGTATTTTACAGACGGAGAGGGGATCTATCCGGTAAAACGGCCGGTGTATGATACTGCCTTCGTCTTTTTGAAGGATCAGTATACCGATATTTCTGTCCCGGCCTGGGCCATGAAGCTGATCCTGGAGCCGGAGCAGCTGCTGGAGAACAGCGGAGGACAATCTTCTGGCAGTAAGGCAGCGAAGGACGGTCCGCTTTAGGAGCAGCTGCTGGAGAACGATGTCACAGGCAGCGAACATGACGGACGGAACGTAACTGTGAAGGTACGGAACAGTTACGACAGAATTACATTGGAAAGGAAGAATAGGAATCACTCGCCGGTGGTGACGTCGACGGTGCGAAGCGCCTTTGGAATGGATGGAATCGGCTTCATCGCGGCACGCACCACAATCGGCTGGCCGTTGGACATGCCGCCTTCGATTCCGCCCGCACGATTGCTCAGACGTGTGATGCGGCCATCGTCGCCAACCACCATTTCGTCGTGCGCCTGGGAGCCGGGACGCATCGCCTCAAGGAAACCGTCCCCGATCTCCACGCCCTTGATGGCCTGGACGCCCATGACGGCACTGGCCAATGCCGCGTCCAGCCTGCGGTCCGATTCAACGTACGTGCCGATTCCAGCCGGAACGCCGTATACCACGACCTCGATCACGCCGCCTAAGGTATCGGCGTTCTCCTTGGCCTCGTCGATGCGTGCGATCATCTGCTGTTCGGCCGTCTTATCCAATGTGCGCACCGGCGAAGCGTCCAATGCTTCGAGGTCCTCAGGCTTCGGCAGCACCGCATTCTGCGGGTCGGTGATGCCAGCACCACCGATTGACAGCACATGGGAGACGGTACGTATGCCCAACGTCTGTTCAAGGAACTGCTTGGCGACCTCACCTAAGGCCACACGCGACGCGGTCTCACGTGCGCTGGAACGTTCCAGCACTGGACGGGCGTCGTCGAAACCGTACTTGCGCATGCCAGTCAGATCGGCATGCCCCGGACGGGGACGGGATAGCGGCGCGTTGCGGCCTTCGCGCGGAATGTCATGGTCAAGCGGATCGGCGCTCATCACCTCGGTCCATTTCGGCCATTCGGTATTGGCGATCTCGATGGCGACGGGAGAGCCGATGGTCTCGCCGAAACGCACACCGGTGAGCATGCGGACCTTGTCCTGTTCGAATTTCATGCGCGCACCACGGCCATATCCGAGACGTCGGCGTGCCAATGCGCCGACGATATCCTCAGTAGTGACGTGGATGCCCGCAGGCAGCCCCTCGATCATGGCGACAAGCGCTTCGCCGTGCGATTCACCTGCTGTCTGCCAGCGCAACATGCCAACACTCCTTTTCTGCCAAATACGATTCGTGGACTATCTTAACGGTATGTGGTACATGATTTGCCTGCCGAGTCTGCTCTGTGGAATGGCCGTCAGCGTTGAGGATATCCGGGCACGACGCATTCCACGCATGTGGATCGCCGTAGGGTGTTTGGCGCAGGTCATTGTGGACATCACGTATGCGTTGTCCGTTAATTCACTGTTTCTGGCATTGCAGGCTCTGTTGTTCGCCGCGTTATCCGCCGTGCTGCAATGTGCGCTTGCGCTCATCAAGCCAGGGGCTTTGGGATTCGGCGACGTCACCACGACGTTGCTTATCGGCTTGGCCGTAGGCATGTTCGGCCTGTTTCCAGTGGTGTTCTGGTGGTTTGCGATTAGTGTGCTGGGGCTGCTGTGGCTTGCGATTTGGACACGGTTCGACCCGCAGAAGCATACGCGATTCGCCGGTAAGACGCCGTTCGCCCCGACCATTGTCGTGGCCGGGGCGATAAGCATCGCGATGCACGCGTTGTGTTAATGCGTGATACCGTCAGTTGGCATTCGCGTTGTTGCTTTTGTATTCGTCGCGAATCTTCCAGAATTCGTCTTCGGTTTCCACGAACTTCGTCTCGCCGGTCTTGAGGTTGGTGGTGACGAAGTACAGCCATTTGCCTTCCGGAGGATTCATCGCGGCTTGGATAGCGGAATCGCCGGGATTGCTGATCGGCGTCGGAGGAAGTCCTTTGTTCACGCGAGTGTTGTACGGGTTGCTTCCATCCTCAAGCTGCTCGTCTGTCAGCTTGCTGCCTGTGGTGTTGAACCCGTAGGCAACGGTGCTGTCCATGCCCAACGGCATGTCCTGGTCGATTCTGTTCAGGATGACCCTCGCCACCTTACCGTAATCGTCAGGATTGCATGCCTCGGATTCGGCGATGGACGCGATGTTCATGATACGTTCGCGTTCGCTTCCATCTGGCACGCCCAATGTGTCCAGTTTGTTGACGCGTGCCGTGACCATTTCCTTGAGGATGTCCTTGGCGGACTTGTCCTGGACGCTGTAGGATCCGGGCTCAAGCCATCCTTCGAATTTGCCACCCGCTTCATCTGGCAGAATGCCCGCGCCGCCACCGTCGATGACCGCTTGGAATTCGGACACGTCCTTGCCTGACATCTTGGCCGCGTTGGCGATGACATCGGACACCCGTTCGCCGGCCTTGACTTCGGCGAAACCGCCGGCCTTGCTTTGGTCGGACAGGATCTTGACGACATCGGCCGCTTTCATATGCGTCTTCAACGCGTACGAACCCGGGTAAAGCGTCGCGCCGGCGGCCGCGACTGCGGAGGTGAACGCCGATTCGGATTTGACGATGTCCGCCTTGACCAGATTTCGTGCGATTTCGGCTGCGCCTTGTCCGGTTTCCACGGTGAACGTCGTGTCTTTGTCTCCCGAACCGGTGTAATCCTCAATCTGGATTTGCGAGCCGTTGGCGTTCATTTGCCTGAGATGTTTAACCATGCGCACACCGAAAAAGCCGCCGACGACGACAAGAATGACAACGACGGCAGCCGCGATGATTGTGACATAGCGACGACGACGTTGTTGCTCACGTCGTTTACGCATGTCGCGTCGCGATTTCGGCGGTTGCGGCGGCAACGCGGCATCGAATGACGAGCCCGCTGACGTATCATCGACCCACTGCGCGTTATCGGAGAAAAAATCGTTCAGATTATCGGTCAAAGGTCTCTCTCCCCTTACTCTCTGCTTCGGTCGAGCGCCGTCTGCAAAATCACCACCGCAGATTGCTGGTCGACCATCGGACGGTGCTTGCGTCCGCCGATGCGCGCATCGAACAACTGATGATGTGCGGTCACTGTCGTCAGACGCTCATCCACCAATTCAATGGTGGGAACCCGCGTCACCGAATATGATTCATCCTCCACGGCCGCATGCAGTCGTTTTTCAAGATTGACGGACCAGCGTCTCGCTTTTTTGGCGCTTTTCCCCTCTTCGCCGTTCAGCAGCAACGGCAGGCCAATCACCACATGGTCCACCGACTCGTCCCCAATGACGTCGATGACTTCATCCAACGCGCGGAAAGAATCCCCATACACTTGAATATTGCCTATGGGATGTGCGAGGGTGAGCTCGGGATCGGTTTGGAAAACGCCGCCAGCCCGCTGCACAACCACCTGGAAGTGTTTGTTTCCGATAACGGCCAGACGCTGGATTACGATAAGCTGAACAGCGATACCGTGCATGTTGTGCCCAACGCCAATGTGGGCGGTGCCGGCGGCTTTACCCGCGGCATGATCGAGATCCTGAAAGCCAACGAAAATGGCGCAGGCGTTACCCATGTACTGGTCATGGATGATGACATTGTGCTGGATACCGATGTGCTGCTGCGCACCTACACCCTGCTGAGCCTGCGCAAACCGGAATATGCGGATGTATTTGTCGGCGGTGCCATGCTGCGGCTGGACCGCCCTAACATTCAGGTAGAAAACGGTGCCGCCTGGAACCAGGGCCAGTTGATCAGCCACAAAGCCAACTTTGATCTGACCAAGGTTGACCTGTGCGTTGCCAATGAGCTGGAAGAACACCATGAGTATAACGCCTGGTGGTACTGCTGCATCCCCATTGCCGTTGTGCGGCCGGACAACCTGCCCATGCCCATCTTTATCCGCGGCGATGACATTGAATACGGCCTACGCAACTGCAAACGCCTGGTCACCCTGAACGGCATCTGCGTATGGCATGAGCCGTTTGAGAGCAAGTATTCTTCCTCGATGTACTACTACATCCTGCGCAACCAGTGCATTGACAACAGCATGCACTGCCCCGGCTATGATGCCAACGCCCTGAAAGCCGACCTGCGCAGCCAGGTGATGGGCGAAGTGAACCGCTACCGCTATAAGAATGCTGACCTGCTGATCCGCGGCGTGCGCGACTTTTTGAAAGGCATTGACTGGCTGGAACAGACCGATGCCGAAGCCCTGCACAAAGAGATTATGGCATATGGCTACAAGGCCCAGCCGGTAGACCAGCTGGATGTTCCGTTTGATTATTCCCGCTACCTGTACGCCACCAAAGAAGAAGAAAAAAGCAAGGGCAAGCTGAAAAAACTCAAGGTCAAGCTGACCCGCAACGGCTGGCTGGTGCCCCCCACCCGCGAAAACACCGTTGTGAGCATGATGCACATGACCGCCTACAATGCTTACCGCGTGCAGAAGGTGCTGAACTATGATTCCAACTCCCAGAAAGGCTTTGTGACCGAGCGCAGCAAGGAAGAATACAGCCGCTGCGTGCGCGAGATGAGAGCCTGCATGAAGGAGATCGACGCCCAGTTTGACGCTGCCGCCCAGAGCTACCGCGAGCGCTGCGGCGAAGTGCGCAGTCTGGACTTCTGGAAAAAGTATCTGAACCTGGACAAGTAATTTTACCGGGCCTATCCCCGGTTTTCCCCGGAAAGGAATCTTACACTTATGGCCAAAAAAAAGGCAAATTCGTTTGTTCTTACCATTGCGGGCATTACTGCTGCCACCGTGATCGGCGTGGTCGGGGTCAAGCTGACCCCTGCCCCGCATGTGATTTTCAGCCTGGCCCCCAGCGCAGAACCACAGGCTACCGCTGAGCCGGAGCCCATCGGCTGCGTGCTGGCCGGTACCGGGCAGGTTGTGGATTTTGCGGATCCCGGCGCAGAGGAATATGTTTCCCTGCTGGATACCGACAGCCAGAGCCTGACCGAGCGCTATGCCCTGCCCGCTTTGGAGCGGATGACCCAGTCCGACACCGAAAGCCTGATTGCCCCTTTGCAGGTCATCCAGCGCATTCAGACCCTCGGTATTGACCCTGCCACCTTTGATACCCCGGAGGCCAACTGGAAAAACCTGTACAACTCTGTCATGACCCGGCTGGCCCCCCTGGCCACCGCCGAAACCGCCCAGGCTGTGAATTTTACCGGTTCCAGCCTGGCAGAACTGAATGACTTTCTGGCAGCCAACCCCGGCAGCACGGTGGAGGTCATCTCCCCTGCTCTGGTGATGGATGCCACCCTGGTGGTACCCACTGGTACGATCCTGCACGGCAACGGCGCAGTGCTGACCCCCGGCAATGAAACGCTGGACAAAGCCATTGTTCTGGACCAGGCGGAAAATACCGCCGTAACCGGCTTTGTCATCAACGGCGGGTGCAATTACGGTGTGTATGTCAAGAATTCCAGCAGTTTCTATCTGGCTGACCTTGACATCAGCAATGTTTCCCTCAAGGGCCTTTGCGTTATGGGGGAGAACACCGGCTTTGCACTGGTCAATAACAGCATCCATGAAAACCAGAATGGTGCCATTTTCCTGAACGGCGAGATCAGCAATGGCGTGATTGAGGGCAACCGCATTGAAAATAACTCTGGTGCCCGCAACCTGACCGCCGGGCTGGTGCTCTGCTCCATGCCCATTGAGGACATTGAGACCGCCTACAATCCGTTCCCGGATGAAATGCTGTACGATATTTTACAGTCTCCCCATCAGCTGGTTGTGCGCGGCAACACGGTTGCGCAGAACCATTCCTCCGGCATTTATTCGGAAAGCGGCTACCTGAACTATTATGTAGAGAACACGATCTACAAGAACGAAAAAGAGGGCATGTGCCTGGATTACGGCTCCTTCGGCAACTACATTACCGGATGTGAGATCCGCCAGAACGGCGGCCGCAACCGCATGAGTGATGAGGATCTGGAAGCTGACTTTATTCTGGATCAGGGCCGCATGGCGGATGGTTCCTCCCCCGCCAAGCTGCCCGGCATCTCGCTGGATAACACCGCCTACAACACCATTTACGGCAACATTGTGCGGGACAATTACGGTTCCGGCATCAAGGCTGTGCGCTCGGCGTTCAGCAACACCATTCTGTGCAACCAGATCATTGACAACAACCGGGGTGCCAGCGATACCTTCCACTTCTTTGGTATTGAGCTCAGCACTGACCTGAACGCGGACGAAGCTGTGCAGGGCCTGGATTTTACCCCCTGCTATGAGAACATCATTGCCCGCAACACCATTTCCGGCGGGCATTACGCCGGGGTGTTTATGGGCGAAGATGCGTTCATGAATGATATTTTTGACAATACCTTTATGGACTGCACTGACTGGGCTATGGAATCCCTGAGTGAAAAATACAGCTCTACCCTGAACAATATGGCAAACATGCCCACCCGCGGGATCGAACTTTCTAACGGTCAGGGCTGATGCCGCGAGGCTGCTACATGAAACAAACACTGCAAAACCGTTCCCCGCGCCGGTGGCTGCTGCTGGCTTTTGTGCTGAACTTTGCCATTGCCGCGGCTGCACTGCTGCCCTACATGATACGGGACGGCGGCCTGCTGTTGGTTGCGGCGGATTTTGACGCAGAACAGCTCTCCTACAACATGCTGTGCAACAACGCCATCAAAAGCGGCGAGGTGCTGTGGAACTGGCGCATTGATATTGGTTCGGACTTTGTATCCTCGTTCAGCTTTTACACCCTTGGCAGCCCGTTTTTCTGGCTGAGCTTTCTCTTCCCCGCCAGCGCGTTTCCCTATCTGGTCGGCTGGATCTATATGCTCAAATATGCTGTTGCCGGGCTGACCTCGTTTGCCTACTTCCGCCGCAGTGCCAGCGAGAAAAGCGCCCTGCTTGGCAGTGTGTTGTATGCATTTTCCGGTTTTTCCTGCATCAACGTGGTGTTCTATCACTTCCATGATGTGATTGCCCTGTTCCCGCTTTTGATGCTGGGGCTGGACAAACGCATGCAGGAGGGCAAAAAAGCTCCGTTCCTGTTTGCCGTTGCCATCAACGCGCTGGTCAACTATTACTTCTTTATCGGGGAAGTTTTCTTCCTGGTGTTTTACTATATTACGCGGTATCTTTTTGGCGGCGAGGACGCACGCCCTGGGGCGGATCTGCGCAAAAATGCCCGCAAAATTCCGGCCTGCATCCTGGAAGGCTGTCTGGGCGTCGGCATGGCGGGGGTACTGTTCATCCCCTCCATTGCGGCGGTGCTCAATAATCCCCGCGTATCGGATCACATCAGCTTGAGCCAACTGACCTTTGACTGGCCCAATTACCTGCAAATGCTGCGGGCGCTCTTCTTCCCGGCGGAGAATATGTTCAATTTTTCCGCTGTGGTGCATGATAACTGGTATTCCATCGCGGCGTACCTGCCCTTGGTAGGCGTCTGCCTGGTTCTGGCTTATCTGCTGCGCTGGAAGTGGGACTGGCTGCATGTGCTGCTGGTGGGGCTGTTCCTTGTAGCAGCCAGCCCGGTCAGCAACAGTCTGTTCGTCATGTTCACCAGCGAGCCGTACCGCCGCTGGTATTACATGCTGGTGTTCCTGCTGGTGCTGGCCACCATCAAGGTGCTGGACCATCTGCAGGACTACCCATGGTGCGCTGGCTGCGGTATTTCGGCTGCAGTCATCGCCGCCATCACGCTGTATCTGTACGTCAAGCGCGATACCATGGTGTATCGCAAATACTGGCTGGTTGTGTTGACATTGATTGCCATCGGCGGCGTGGTTCTGCTGTTTGTTGCCCTGGGCGGGGTGCGGCGGCTGCGCCTGCGCCGCCCCATGGCTGCCCTGACGGCCTGCACTGCTCTGATTGCTGCGCTGACCACCGGTTTTACCGTAGGCACCTATCAGCGTGCCTACACGCAGACCATCGGCCTGACCACCACAGAAATTTATGATAATGTCATCCACAGCGGCGACGGTCTGACGGATGCCCTGCCTTACCGCTATTATTTCTGGGAGCCGTATTCCAACCGCGGCATGGCGGCTTACCTGCCGGACCGTACCAGCTTTTTGAGCACGCTTTCCCCCTCCATCTTTACACTGTATGATGCCCTGGGGGATGAGCGCCACGCCATTACCCCCGCCGGGCCGGAGGGCACCAATGAGCTGCTTTCCGTTGGGTATTATATCCGCAACAACTCCGACTGGCCGGATGAAATCTACACCAGTTTTTCCAACGGTCACGAGCAGATCAACGTCTATCAGGATTCCCACGCCCTGCCCATCGGCTTCTGCTATGATACCTACATGACCCGCAGTGAGTTTGACGAGATTGACCCCGCCGAGCGCGCCCATGCCATGTTAAAGACCCTTGTGGTGACAGACGAGGACGAAGCCACGGTTTCCACCATACTGCGCCACTATGATGCCGCGCTGGATGGTGAGATCAGCCAGGAAACCAAGTATGCCGACATGGACAAGCGCCGCGAAGCTTGCACCGATGTGTTTGATTATGGCACAGACTATTTTTATTCCGAAATCACATCCGGCAGCGAGCAGTACGCGTTTTTCAGTGTTCCCTATGACAAAGCGTGGAGCGCCACGGTCAACGGTGAATCTGCAGAGATCCTGAACATCAACGGCCTGATGGCCGTCAAGGTGAATGCCGGTAAAAACTGTATTCGTTTCCACTATTCCCCCACCCCGCTCTGGTGCGGGATCGGGGTCAGCGCCATCAGCATTCTGCTGACGGCAATTTACCTGCTGGCCGGGCGGCGCAGCAGAAAAAGCAAAAAAGAGGTGCTGTAAACCATGAAGGCTACCCGCGAAAATCCGATCCTGTACATCGTGATCCCCTGTTATAACGAGCAGGAGGTTCTGCCCATTACCAGCAAGCTGTTTTTGAAAAAGATCACCGACCTGGTTGCCGCCGGTAAAATCAGCGATGACAGCCGCGTGTTGTTTGTCAACGATGGCTCCAAGGACAAAACCTGGTCCATCATCTGCGACCTGGCCAAGAGCGACAAGCACTACATCGGCATCAGCCAGAGCCGCAACCGCGGTCACCAGAACGCAGTGCTGGCCGGTTTGATGGAAGCCAAGGACAAGTGCGATATCACCATCTCCATTGACTGCGACGGTCAGGACGATATCAACGCCATGGACGCCATGGTAGATGCCTATGTGAACGATGGCTGCGAAGTTGTGTACGGCGTGCGCTCCAAGCGCGATACGGATACCTTCTTCAAGCGCTTTACGGCAGAAAGCTTCTACAAGCTGCTGAACGCCATGGGGGCCGAGGTTGTTTACAACCACGCGGACTACCGCCTGATGAGCGCCCGCGTGCTGCATGAGTTTGCCAATTTCAAGGAGGTCAACCTGTTCCTGCGCGGCATGGTGCCGCTGGTGGGCTTTAAATCCACCAGCGTTGCTTACGAGCGCCACGAGCGCATTGCGGGTGAAAGCCACTATCCCCTGTCCAAAATGCTGTCCCTTGCGTTTGACGGCATCACCAGCCTTTCCGTCAAGCCCATCCGGTTCATTACCGGGTTTGGCGTTATTGTGGCGCTCATCAGCTTTATCGGCGTGATCTGGGCCATTGTGGAAGCGCTGCTGGGTGCCACCGTATCCGGCTGGGCCAGCATGACCAGCATCATCTGCTTTGTTTCCGGCGTACAGCTGATCTGCCTGGGCGTGATCGGCGAGTACATCGGCAAGATCTACATGGAAACCAAGCGCCGCCCCCGCTACATCATCAGTGACCGCACGTGGGATGAGGATGAGAAGTAACCGGCTGGGCAGAGTTACGCCTGTTTGCTTTACCTAATATAGCACCAACAAAATAAATTTGTGCCGCGCGTTTTGCCCCTTGTATGGGGGGTGGGACGCGCGGCTTTTTTTGTTGTTTCGGAGGTTTCCATGCTCACGGTTGACTCATTTTGCAGGAGAGTATTTGCGCCGCGGCCCACCGACATGATTCTTTATTATTTATTCATTATTCTTTCTCATCCCCCACCCCCGGCCCCTCTCCTTCCATAAAAAATTTCCCGATATTTTTTGCCTTCCCCTATTGACAAATGCCCCTGTTGGCAGTATTATAATGTCAACATATGAGCAATCATTCATATGATAAAATGTTTGATACCGAGGTGATACTCCCAATGCCTGATACCAAAAAGTTCCCGCAGCCCGCCACAGCACCGGATGGCTTAGCCAACGCCCTGCCTGATGTTCCGGTATGTGACCCAGACTGCCACGGTGAGCCGGATATCGTTGCCAGGCTGCGCAGCGATCTGCCGGACGACGAGGTTCTGTATGACCTTTCGGAGCTGTTCCGTGTGTTTGGGGATACCACCCGCATCAAGATCCTGTACGCGCTGTTTGAGAGCGAGCTGTGCGTAGGCGATTTGGCCCAGCTGCTGGATGTTTCCCAAAGCGCCGTCAGCCACCAGCTGCGGCTGCTGAAAGCCAGCAAGCTGGTCAAGTTCCGGCGGGACGGAAAAACGGTGTTCTATTCCCTAGATGATGATCATGTGCGCAGCATGATTGCGCTTGGCATGGAGCATGTGGAGGAATAAAACGCCCCCAACTCTTGTTACCCCTTATTTTTCAAAAAATATTGATCATAAAACCAAAGGAGATATTATCATGCAGAAGAAATTCAAAATCGAAGTTGATTGTGCAAACTGCGCCGCCAAAATTGAAGATGCCGTTAAAAAGCTGCCCGGCGTGAACAGTGCTTCCGTCAGCTTTATGGCCCAAAAGATGGTTCTGGATGTCGATGATGATAAGTTCGATGCCGTGCTGAAGGATGTTGTTAAGACCGCCAAGCGTGTTGAGCCGGACTTTGAGATCGAGCTGTAAGCTCCTTGCATCAGCATTTTCGGACGGTTTCCAACCGCCTGAAAGTTTCGGAATACCTTGCAAGCAAAAAAGCAGGTCCGAGTGCCGTCCAGGCATGAGAACATGCTTCTTTGCGGCAGGGTGGTTCCAAAAGGGGGGGGTGCAGGAGCGTGGCGCAACCACACTGCGGCGAACCCCACCTTTGTAGCGTGGAGCTTTTGTGACACGCTCAGGGCGGTTTCCAACCGCCCTTATTTTTGCCCCTTTTTTCCTGACGAACACCCAAAAGAGAGGTCTTATCTTATGACAAAGAAGCAGAAAAAGACGCTGAAACGTATCATTATTTCAGCGGTGCTGTATCTGGCCATTATCCTGGCTTCCAAACTGGTGGCTATACCCTGGTATCTGGAGCTGGTGCTCTTCCTGGTGCCGTACTTCATCATTGGCCACGATGTGCTGCGCAAAGCTGTGCTGGGCATTGTTCACGGCGAAGTTTTTGACGAAAACTTTTTGATGGCCGTTGCCACTGTGGGAGCGCTCTGCCTGGGTGAGTTCAGTGAGAGCGTTGCCGTTATGCTGTTCTACCAGATTGGCGAACTGTTCCAGAGTTACGCCGTCGGCAAAAGCCGCAAGAGCATCAGCGATTTGATGGATATCCGCCCCGACAGCGCCAACCTGGAAACTGCCGACGGCACGGTAAGTACCGTTGATCCCGACGATGTGCCCATCGGCTCTGTGCTGGTCGTGCGCCCCGGCGAGAAAGTTCCCATTGACGGCGAGGTCATTTCTGGCGAAAGCACGCTGAACACCGCCGCCCTTACCGGCGAAAGCAAGCCTCGCTTTGTGCATCCCGGCAGCGAGATCATCAGCGGCTGCGTGAACGGCGACGGCCTGCTGAAGCTGCGCACCACCAAGCTGTACGGTGAATCCACCGTTGCCAAGATCCTGGACATGGTGGAAAATTCCAGCCTGAAAAAGGCCCGCGCTGAAAACTTTATTACCAAGTTTGCCCATTATTACACCCCCGCCGTCTGCATCGGCGCTTTGGTACTTGCCATTTTACCACCGCTGGTGCTGGGTGGCGGCTGGCTGACCTGGATCAGCCGTGCGCTCACCTTCCTGGTTATCAGCTGTCCCTGCGCGCTGGTCATCAGCATTCCTCTGAGCTTCTTCGGCGGCATCGGCGGCGCTTCCCGCTGCGGCATCCTCATCAAGGGCGGTAACTATCTGGAAGCACTTGCCAACACCTCCATTGCTGTGTTTGATAAAACCGGCACCCTGACCAAGGGCGTTTTTGCCGTCAGCCAGGTCAGCCCGGCCAACGGCTGCACCGAAAAAGAGTTGCTGGAACAGGCTGCTTTGGCCGAAAGCTTTTCCAGCCATCCCATCAGCAAGAGTCTGCGCGAAGCCTGCGGCGAGCTGGATGCCCGCCGTGCGACCGATGCTCAGGAAATTGCTGGCCACGGTGTCCGCACTATGGTGGACGGCCATGTGGTGCTGGCAGGCAACGCCCGCATGATGGACGACAGCAAGATTACCTACACCAAAAATACCGGCACCGGTACTGTGGTTTATGTGGCGCGTGACGGCCAGTTCCTTGGCTCTGTTCTGATCGCGGACGAAGTAAAAGAACACTCCAAGCAGGCCATTGCCGCCCTGAAAGCCCAGGGCGTGCGTACCATCATGCTGACCGGCGACAGTGAAGCCGTTGCCAGCGAGATCAGCGGCCAGCTGGGGCTGGATGAATACCATGCCCAGCTGCTGCCCGCCGATAAAGTCAACCGCGTGGAAGAGCTGCTGGCCACCAAGGGCAAGAACGATATCCTGACCTTTGCCGGTGATGGCATCAACGACGCCCCCGTGTTGATGCGCGCCGATGTCGGCATCGCGATGGGCGCCATGGGAAGTGACGCTGCTATTGAGGCCGCTGACGTTGTTCTGATGGATGACGACCCGGCCAAGATCAGCCTGGCTATGAAGATTTCCCGCAAGTGCATGCACATTGTGTACCAGAACATTGTATTCGCCCTTGCCGTCAAAGCCATCTTCCTGCTGTTGGGAGCCTTTGGCATTGCCAATATGTGGTGGGCCGTCTTTGCCGACGTTGGCGTTATGATTCTTGCCGTGCTGAACGCCATGCGTATGCTGATTGTTGAAAAGAACTAAGCGAGCGTTTTTTCCGGATCTTATCAAATAACATTAAAACATCCCGGAACGGTGTGCCGCCTGCTGTGGGCGGCTCCCATTCCGGGATATTTTGTTTCTTATTGGGAGCCTTCCTCTTTCACTTTGGGGACATACTATCTTTTTAATCAAACCGATCCATATAAATCATGGTTGGCTTCGGATCTCTGTGGACCTTTTCCTCCGGTCTTTATTGTTTCTTCTTCACTCTCCACTTTTCTGTTCCGGAAATTTCTCTTTACATAAAAAGCGCCTGTCTATTGCCGCCTACATACAAATTTTGCACTTATTACGGTACAAAAAGTGTTCTTTCCGCCTGCCGTTTTTTCGTTATTTTTACACGTATATGCAATTTTTGCAATGTTTTTAGGCGTTTTCTCGCAGTTATTTCTTTCACAAGGCTATGCAATTCCGCTGTATGGAATGATTTTCCTCAATACGGAAAGCGCAATGCTTTGCAGGTTCCGGCAAGCGGAACAAAAATAGTGCTAAATACTCTTTCTTATTTTTGTCAACTCCCGCAATGGTATCCCATATTAAAAATATGTTACACTAATTATGACATAATTGTGCATAGGGCGGCCCGCCTGCAGCACGGCACACAAACAGCAGTGCGCACGGCACTGCCGAAGAGAAGGAGATTATTTTATGGCAAAAAATGCGATCGTCGGTCAATCCGGCGGCCCCACCTCAGTCATCAATTCCAGCCTGGCCGGCGTTTATGAAAGCTGCAAGCGCCGCGGTGCAGGTAAGGTGTACGGCATGATGCACGGTGTGGCCGGCCTGTTGGAGCGCCGCGTCTGCGTACTGGATGACAAGTTGAAAAGTGCCATGGACATTGAGCTGCTCAAGCGCACACCGTCCAGCTATCTGGGCAGCTGCCGCTACAAGCTGCCCGACTGGCACACCGCCGAGGGCGAAGCCGTATACCAGAAGCTGTTCGAGATCCTGGGCGAACTGGATATCGGCTATTTCTTCTACATCGGCGGCAATGACAGCATGGATACCATCGGCAAGCTGGCTGATTACGGTGCCCATATTGGCAGCGATATCCGCTTTATGGGCGTTCCCAAGACTATTGACAATGACCTGATGGTGACCGACCATACGCCCGGTTACGGCAGCGCCGCCAAGTACATTGGCGTTGTGATGAAGGAAATCATCCGCGATGCCACCGTATATGGCACCAAGTACGTTACCATTGTGGAGATTATGGGCCGCAATGCCGGCTGGCTGACCGCCGCTGCCTCCCTGGCAAAGGGTGAGGACTGCGAGGGCGTGGATATGATCTGCCTGCCCGAAGTTCCCTTTAATGTAGACCGCTTTGTGGAAAAAGTGGAGCGGATGCAGAAAGAAAAGCCTTCCATCGTGATTGCTGTTTCCGAAGGCGTTAAACTGGCTGATGGCCGCTATGTCTGCGAGCTGGCCGACGATGTGCACGCAGTTGACGCGTTCGGCCACAAAGCCCTGACCGGCACGGCACGCTTTTTGGCCAACACCGTTGCCCGCCGTCTGGACACCAAGACCCGCTGCATTGAGCTTTCCACCCTGCAGCGCTGCGCTGGCCACCTGACCAGCCGTACCGATATTACCGAGGCATACCAGGTGGGCGGTGCTGCCGCCAAAGCCGCTTTTGAGGGCCACACCGGCGAAATGGTCGCACTGGACCGCATTTCCAACGCACCGTACCAGTGTACCACCAGTCTGCACCCCATCAGCGAGGTTGCCAACCTGGAAAAGAAAGTTCCGCTGGAATGGGTCAACGCCGACCACACTGCCATGCTGCCGGAGTTCCTGGCTTATGCTATGCCGCTGATCCAGGCCGAGCTGACCCCCATCTATGTTGAGGGCTTGCCCCACCATATCTACCTGCCGGAAACCTGATTTTTGCCGCGTAAGCCTCTACCTTGCGTGAAGATCGGTACTTATCGCATATAGAATATTGATTGGCCGCCGCCCTGATTAGGGCGGCGGTTTTTGTTTGGGGGATCTTCTAAAGTGTCAGTAGGGCGGCCAAGTCGGAGCGCCAGGTTAGAGATGCACTCTAAAAATATTGCTTTTTCTTCAAATTCTCCTGCACACAAAAATGTGCGGCCCCGCTGCATTCACCGCCCGGAGCCGCACATTTATTTTATATAATGTAATTCGTGAAAATAATTAAAGTTTTTCGCCAGGCCTTTTTTCAAAAAGGCCGAAAAGACTCCCCGTAACTGCCTTAATAGAACCCGTAACTCGGCAAAATCTTGGTGCTCTGCGCCCACAGGGTCGGCACGGGCAAGCCGGACAGAACGGGATAGAACCAGGCAAAGCACACCAGCGCCGCAATGCACAGCCCCGCGCCAATCTTTTTGGCGCGGTCCTGCCGCTTCATCTGCGTTAAAACCAGCACAATGGCCGTCAACGCAAAGACCGAGCTGGGGAAGTAATGGTACATGAAAGTGCAGCGCGATACCAGCATCCAGGAAAGCAGCTGGCTGGCGTACAAGATCAGAACGCCCGCTCCCTTTGCCGTGCCGCGAGCCGAAACCTGGCGCCACAGCAGCAGCAAAATGCAGAACAGCCCCGCCCAGCAAATGACCGGGTTATAAAAACCCGCAATGCTGCCCTGAAGCCCAGCTTCCAGGTAAGAATTTTTGTAATACCACACTGGGCGCAGGTCCAGCAGCCAGGTGTACCAGCGGCTTTCAAACGGGTGGGTTGCTTTCAGGGTGGAATGGTACCAGTACATGTAGGTTTGGCAATCCCACCAATCCCGCAAACCAAAGGTAGGGTCTTTCCACCAATAAGGCAGGTAGGATGCAAGATAGATCAGGAACGGCACAACGATGTAAAACGCCACACCACCCACAGCAGCCATCCGGAATTCTTTCCAGAAACCCGGCTGTTTTTGCTTCCAGCGGGCATACAGCACACCCAGGTACAATACCGCAAGCCCTGCCCCGGCATAAATTCCGGTCCACTTGGATGCACACCCAAGCCCAAATGCCACGCCGCCCAGCGCCATGGGCAGCAGCGAGCCGTTTACGCCGTTTTGCAGCACGCTCTGGCAATACCATACCATAAAATATGCGCCTAACAGGATAAAGAACGTACCGTAAATATCGATTGTGGCAATGCGGCTTTGGGAAAATCGCATGAACCCAGCGGCAATCAGCGCACCTGCCATGGCCCCGGCCCAGCGTTTGTGGGTCAGACGGCGGGCAAAGCACCACATCAGCGGCACCAGCATCACGCCGAACAGCGTTCCGGCACAGCGCCAGCCAAAGGCTGTCATTCCAAAAATAGCAATGCCCAGCATGATAAAATCTTTGCCCAGCGGCGGGTGGGTGGTTTCGTATGCCGTCATGCGGTGCAGCATTTCGTACCCAGTACGGCCATGATAGATTTCATCGAAATACATGCTGTTCAGCTGGCTGATGGTATCTGGCACTTCGCTCTGCTCATCAAACAGGGCATCGCCGCCCGTTACCGGCACCAGCGCACCGGTGGCATCCCGCAGGGCCAGTTCCAACATCTGCGCATTTTCAATCGTTGCGGTCAGGGTCTGCCCTGCCGGAGCCGTGATGGCCGTTTTGGTCCAGCAGAACGGCGTTGCATAGCTCAGTTCCTTCTGGTACAGCTCATTGCCCGTTGCATCCGTGATGCGCAGGCTGCCGCCGGTGGAAATGCCGGGGTACACCCAGATTTCCACCGCGTCCTGCTGCGGGGTAAAGTCGATGGTTGCCGTGCTGTCCGTAGCATCCACAGGGTTCTGCGGTGCTTTCATGCTGCCAAGGTAGGCAAAGCTCACCACAGCAACGATCAACGTCAGCGTTGCCAAGGCTTTCTTCTCTTTAGCCGTCCAGGCAGGCTGCGGATCAATGCGCGGGGCGCACAGTTCCAGCTTTTTCTGCACTGTTTTTGTTTTATCTTTTTCGATGGTTTCCACTTTTGCCAGTGGAGAAATCGCTCCATGGCGGCAGATGGCCCACGCGGTGAAAGCCAGCAGCACAAAGGCTGCCGTTTCGGCAAAGCCGACTGCCATGGCAAACTCGCGGCTGGTATCGCTGCTGAGCCACTCGTCATCGCTGCCTACCAGGGTATACACAGTTTCCAGGTTCAAGAAGCCCGTTATCGACAGACCAAACCCGGCGCCATACAGACGGATGTCATTCCAGCGCGCCGCAGCAAGCAGTACCAGCAGCATGCCCAGCACCAGGTAACGCTCGTGCATGCAATGGGCAAAGGTAAAAATCCCCACCGTGTAAAACGCTGCCAGCAGCAGCGGGGAAAAACGCCCCGCCCGCCAGCTGATGACCGCCAGCACCACAAGCAGCACCGTGATAACAGCGATGTTGAAAATGCCCAGCACTTTCCAGCTCAGGTTAAACACCGGGCAAGCATCCAGCGCCTGCCAGTTGCCGCCCAGCGCTGCAAACCAGTTGAACGCATTAATGGTGGCATACTGGTAGCCAGACGCCGTGGTGATGTACTTATCGATCAAGGACGGCACCAGATTTTTTGCCCCGTAAAACGGCAGGCCCGCCAGCAGCGGCGGCAGCAAAGCCAGCGCAGCACCGCCAAAAATCTGGCCGACCGATTTCAGCGGGCTTTTGCCATCCCGCACGGCATCCGCAATAGCCACCAAAAAGCAGACGGCCAGCACCGGCCCAGCCAACAGTGCCTGCGGCTTGATGGCCAGCGCCACGCCGTACAGCACCGCAGCGAGCAGGTAGCGGCGCTCTTCCAGCAGCCAGAAGCAGAGCAGCAGCGGCAGCGCAAAAGCCCCATCGATCTGCTTCCAGATGCCGGTATCAAACAAGGTCAGCGGGCAGAACGCCGCAAACAGCACCAGGCAGCGCTGTGCCCTGCCCTGCCCCATATACCGGCGGCTGATATGGTCCAGCAGCACCACGGCGGCACAATCACAGATTGCGGGGATCAGTGCCAGCAAAAAATAGGTCCAGCGGGATTCATAGCTCAGTTGGAGCGCCTTGCGCACCAGGCTGACCAGCCCCAGCACAAGGATGTAGCCGGGCGGGTAGTCCGCAAAATAATCGGCGCTGTAAAAGGCCGCGGGACCTTCGCTGGCCAGCTTATCCCCCCAAGCCACAAAGCAGCTCATATCATAGGTGTAGCCTTCAGTAACAAGGGCCAGCAGCAGGCGCGCGGCAAGCGCTGCGGCCAATATAATATACAGCGTTCGCTCTTCCTGTTTGGTTCTGGTATTTGTCATTCTGAACTCTCCAGATAATGCAGCGTATTTGCCGCTGCAATAAAATAAGGAACCGGAAGCAGAGGCAGATGCTTCCCTGTTTCCAATTCCTTTGTTTTGCCGTGATTGTGCAGTAATAATTATAGCTTGGTCAGCTGCGGGCCCTTGGCAGTGTCCATCACATTCCAGCCCAGCTCAGTGATTTTGGCGCGCAGAGCATCGGCGCGGGCAAAGTCCTTGGCCTTTTTGGCTGCGGCGCGCTCTTCCACCAGCTGCTTCACTTCGTCGGGGGCTTCCTCGGCCTTGCGGTTATACATCAGGCCCAGCACACCGGTCAGCTCGTCAAACGTGGCGGCGGCCTTTTCCAACGTAGCCTTATCGGCAGCATCGGACATGGTGTTGATGTCCTTGACGAACTCAAAAATGGCGGCCAAAGCATCGGGGGTGTTCAGGTCGTCATCCATGGCGGTCTTGAACTTTTTGCGTGCTTCTTCGCACTTTTCAGTCAGGGCAGTGTCAGTGCCATGGGCATTGCGGATGGCAAAATCCAGGTTATCGCGGCAGGTGTACAGGCGCTCCAAGCTGTTCTTGCAGCTCTCAATCAGGTCCACCGTATAGTTCAGCGGCATGCGGTAACCAGCGGTGAGCATAAAATAACGGATCGGCTCATAGCCATACTTATCGGCAATTTCACGCACGGTAAAGAAGTTGTTGGCGCTCTTGGACATCTTCTGGTTGTTGATGTTCAAAAAGCCGTTGTGCATCCAGTAATGGCTGAAGGTGCAGCCGTTGGCGCACTCCGACTGTGCAATCTCGTTTTCGTGATGGGGGAAAATCAGGTCCTGGCCGCCTGCATGCAGGTCGATGGTCTTGCCCAGGTGCTTACGGGCCATGGCGCTGCACTCAATGTGCCAGCCCGGACGGCCCTGGCCCCAGGGGCTGTTCCAGGAAGGTTCGCCCGGCTTGGCGGCCTTCCAGACAGCAAAATCTGCGGGGTCTTCTTTCAGGTCGTCATCCATCTGGCTGCGCAGTTCGCGGTTGCCGCTTTCCAGGTCGTCCAGGTTCAGGTGGCTCAGCTTGCCGTAACCGGGATCAGACTTAACGCGGAAGTAGACATCGCCGTTGTGGGCAACGTAAGCATGTCCGGATTCGACCAGGTCCTTGACGATCTTGATGATCTCACCGATATGCTCGGTTGCGCGGGGGCGCACGGTGGGGGCCTTAACGTTCAGGCCCTCGGAATCTTTGATGTACTCGGCCTCGAACTTGCGGGCAACCTCCTGCATGGTGGTGCCGTCCTCCTGGCCTTTTTTGATCAGTTTATCGTCAATATCGGTGATATTGGAGACATACAGCACCTTGTTGCCAAGGTACTCCAGATAACGGCGCAGCGTGTCAAACACGATCATGGGGCGCGCATTGCCGATATGGATATAGTTATACACCGTAGGGCCGCAGACGTAAACGCGATAAACGCCCGGCTCCTGCGGGATAAAATCTTCCTTTTTGCGGGTCATGGTATTAAAAATCTGCATGGACAGGAACTTCCTTTCCCAACTTTGCTGGTACGGCGCGGCTAAACCTGCAAACCGTTCAGATTTATTATAGCCGCCCTGATAAGCGGTTGCAAGGGGGCAGCATCATTTTGCCTGCATAAAGCAGGAACGATTCTGCCACAGGTAGATGCAGCCGGAAAGTGCGGTAACGGCAGCAACGGCCCAGCACAGCACCTGGGTGGTAAAGCTGATAACCCCAACGCCGTCCGCCGGGGCGAGCGCCATGGCAAAGTAATAGAAGATGATGGTGACCATCTGCAGCACGGTTTTGACCTTGCCCCACATGTTTGCGGCAATGACGGTACCGGACTCTGCCGCAATCATGCGCACACCGGCCACAGCAAACTCGCGGAACATGATGATGGCCAGCACCACGGGGGAGCAGACACCGTCCACCACCATATAAATAATGGCGGCGGTGGTGAGCATTTTATCAGCCAGCGGGTCCATAAACTTGCCAAAGTCCGTTACCAGGTGGTTCTTGCGGGCCAGGTAGCCATCCAGGAAATCCGTAAAGCTGGCCACAGCAAACAGAATGCCCGCTATCAAGGCATACGTTGCGTTGAACCGGAGCGTGCCCATATGGCTCATGGCAGCAAATACCATAAAGAACGGCACCATGATGACACGCATCATCGTTAATTTGTTAGGTAGATTCATGGTTTATTCCTCCACTTTGCTTTCCGCATAACCATAAAGATCATAAGTATCGGCATCGGTGATGGTAACGTTATAGAACGCGCCGGCTTCCAGCGGGGTATCTGCCGGGGTCATGATGCTGCCATCAATTTCCGGGCAGTCTGCTGCGGAGCGCAGCAGGTACATGCCGGTTTCATCGTCCACGCCATCGCAGATGCACTCATAGGTCTTGCCGACCTTTTCTGCTTCCTTTTCCGCGCTGATCTCGGCCTGCAGCTCCATAATGTGGTCTGCGCGGCGCTGCTTGACTTCCTCGTCAATCTGGTTGTCCATCTTGGCGGCCACGGTGTTTTCCTCGGCGGAATAGGCAAAGCAGCCCAGGCGGTCAAACTTGACGGTTTTGACAAAGTCGCACAGCTCGCTGTACTGTTCCTCGGTCTCACCAGGGAAACCTGCAATCAGGGTGGTGCGCAGCGTGATGTTGGGGATGGCCGCGCGCAGGCGGCGGATGGCATCCTCAATTTCTTTGCGGCCGCCGCGGCGGTTCATGTTTTTCAGCACCTCGTCATCGCAGTGCTGGATGGGCAGATCGAGATACGGCACAACCTTATTGTTGCGCACAAGGGCTGCGATGAATTCATCGGAGATACGCTCCGGGTAGGCGTACAGCACACGGATCCAGCGGATGCCCTCAATGGTGTTCAGCTTATCCAACAGTTCGCAAACTGCGCCGGGTTTGCCCCAGTCCTCGCCGTAAGCGGTGGGGTCCTGCGCCACCAGGATCAGCTCTTTCACGCCCTCCCCGGCCAGCCAGCGAGCTTCGGCAACACAGTCGTCAATGGGGCGGCTGCGTAGCGGGCCGCGGATGAGCGGGATGGCGCAGTAATGGCAGCGGTTGTTGCAGCCTTCGGCAATTTTCAGGTAAGCATAGTGGCGCGGCGTGCTGATAACACGGGCACCGCCCAGCTCCATATCGCATTTGGGGCCATAGCTTTCCACCTGGCCCGCGCCGTTGGCGGTCAGGCGCTCCACAATGGCGGGCAGAGCGGCGTTGGAGCCAATGCCCACAACGGCGTCCACTTCCGGCATTTCGCTCACAATCTGGGTTTTATAGCGCTCAGCCAGGCAGCCGGTCACGATCACCTTCAGGTTGGGGTTCTGCTGCTTATACTGGCAGGCCATCAAAATGTTTTCAATGGCTTCCTCTTTAGCGGACTGGATAAAGCCGCAGGTGTTGACAATAATAATGTCCGCCTGTTCGGGGTCCGCAACCGTCTGGTGGCCCGCCTTGATCAGCGCGTGGCAGAATACATCAGCATCGACCTGGTTTTTGGGGCATCCAAGGGAAATAATTGCAATATTCATGTATGGTTGTTCCTGTCTCTCTTTTCAGTATGTTATGTTGGGCTCTGCCGCTTGCTTGGGCAAAATTCAGGCAAAGCTATCCGTTCGGTGCATTGATACCACAATGCCGCAGGAGCATTTTTTGCCCCTGCGGTGTGTACTTTTTTGTGTTACACTTCGGTTTCTTCTGTCTCGGCATCTGCCAATGCCTGGCGGATCACGCTGTGGGAGAACCCGCGCCGTGCCAAAGCGGCAGCTACCTGCTGCCATTTGCCCTGTGCCAGCTTTGCGGCATAGTGGCGTTCCACCAGTGCGCGGGCATTGGCCAGCTCCGGGTTTTCCTCCTCGTCCTCCTCGCTTTGGGCAAACAGAGCTTCCACCGCTTCGGCGGCCGCGCCGCGGTCAATGCCTTTGGCGTGCAGATCATCCAGAATTGCACGGCGGCTCTTGCGCTTGCGCAGCAGCTCCGCCGCACGGCGGCGGGCAAAACCGGCGTCATCCAGCAGGTTCAGCTCCTGCATTTTTGCCACGGCGGCGGCAGCGCTGTGGGGGTCAAAGCTGCGGCAGAGCTTTTGATAAAGCTCCCCGGCTGCATGGTCCCGCAGGGCCAGCAAGTCCATGGCTTTATCCACAGCCTTGCGGGTGTCGCTTTTGGTCTGCAGGTCATGGATCTGCCATTCTTCCAGCTCATCCCCGGTATGCAGCCCCGCCATGGCAAAGGTGTCCTCGTCCAGCGAAAAGGCAAACTCGCCGTCAAAGAACAGCGCATAGCGGCCTCTTTTTGTTTCTTTTACCTGTGTCAGCTTCGGCATCGCTTATTCGTCAACCATGATGTCGAGGTCCATCTCGCTGCCGGTGGTCTTGGGTGCATCCGCCATGGGAGCGGCAGGGGCATCTTCAGCAGCAACGGGGGTAACAGCTGGCTTCTCCAGCGGCTTCACGGTTCCCTTTTTGCCGGCCGCCAGCAGACGGTCCGCATTTTCGCGCACCTGCTTTTCAATCTCAGCAGCCACATCAGGGTGTTCTTTCAGGTAGAGCTTGGCGTTATCGCGGCCCTGACCCAGGCGGATATCGCCATAGTTGAACCATGCGCCGCTCTTTTGCACAATGCCCAGCTTAGCACCCAGATCGATCATTTCGCCCAGTTTGGAGATTCCCTCGCCGAACATGATGTCAAACTCGGCCTCACGGAACGGGGGTGCCACTTTGTTCTTGACGATCTTGGCGCGGGTACGGTTGCCGATAAAGGAACCGCTGGCGTCCTTCAGGCCCTCAATACGGCGCACATCAATACGTACAGAGGAATAATATTTCAGGGCGCGGCCGCCGGTGGTCACTTCAGGGTTGCCGTACATCACACCGACTTTTTCGCGCAGCTGGTTAATAAAGATACAGACGGTGTTTGTTTTGCCGATGATGCCGGTCAGCTTACGCAGAGCCTGGCTCATCAGGCGGGCCTGCAGGCCAACGTGGGAATCGCCCATTTCGCCTTCAATTTCGGCTTTGGGCACCATGGCAGCAACAGAGTCCACAACAATAGCGTCAATCGCGCCGGAGCGTACCAGAGCTTCGCAGATTTCCATGGCCTGCTCGCCGGTATCCGGCTGGCTGACCAGCAGGCTGTCAATGTCAACGCCAAGGGCGCGGGCATAGGTGGGATCCAGGGCGTGCTCAACGTCGATAAAGGCAACCTCGCCGCCCAGCTTCTGGGCTTCAGCCAGAACATGCAGGGCCAGGGTGGTTTTACCAGAAGATTCCGGCCCATATACCTCAATGATGCGTCCGCGTGGCAGGCCGCCGATGCCCAGCGCCAGGTCCAGCCCCAGGCTACCGGTGGAAATAGCATCCACCTGCATGGCAACGTTGGTCCCAAGCTTCATCACGGCGCCTTTGCCAAACTGCTTTTCGATCTGGGCCAGTGCCGTCTCCAGCGCTGCCTTTTTATCCCCTGCCGGGCCGGTGGGGAGCTGCTTGGATGAACTTTCCTTTTTTGCTGCCATAAGTTTATATCTCCTTATCTGAGCGATCGTGCGTTGTATCCCATATGCACCACAGGCAACTGCGGTGCTGTTTTTATTTTGTACGGCAGGTGCGCCGCTATCCAAATGGTCGTCCTGCGTTTATCAGGTATTATTATAACCAATCGCGGCGCAAATTACAACCATTTGTTGTCATCTTTTCAAAATTTTCTTCGCATTTTCCACATTTCAGCTGCAAAACGTTGAAAATCAGATTTATTTCACCCGTTGGGCGTACACCACACGGTCGTTGCCGCCGTAATCCTTCCTTGCCTGCACTTGCTGCCAGCCGTTTTGGCGGCATATCTCCATCACATCCGCCCGCTGGGCACAGCCAATCTCAAACACCAGCCACCCACCGGGGCAGACAATATCACGGTAGTGGGCGGCAATGGCGCGGTAAAAATCCAACCCATCCGTTCCGCCGTCCAGCGCCATAGCTGGCTCGTGGGCGGTCTCCGGCATCAGGGCCTGCATCTCTGCCCCGGTCAGGTACGGCGGGTTGGAGATGATCAGCTGCACGCTTTGGGGTATAAGCTCTCGCCAGTATTGCAGCACATCCGCTGCCTTTGCCTGCACACCGGTGCCATGTACGTTGGCTTGCAGGTATTGCAGCGCCTGCGGGCTTTTTTCCACGCAGGTCACGCCGGCACCTGGCACAAAATGGCGGATGCCAATGCCCAGGCAGCCAGTTCCGGCGCACAGGTCCAGCACCCGGGGCTCAGGTTTTCCCATCTGCTGCAACAGCTCAATGGCAGTTTCGCACACCACCTCGCTGTCTGCGCGGGGGCAGAGCACACCGGGGCCGACTTTGAAGGTCAACCCCAGAAAGTCCCACTCCCCTGCCAGGTATTGCAGCGGCACCCGCTGCATGCGCTGAGCCGCCAGTTCCGCCAGGCACTCAGCCTGCGGCCGGGTAAGCGGGTCAAACAGCAAGCGCGGATCTTTTCCAGCGGCAATGCGCAGCAGTTCGCGGGCGTCATAATCAGCATCGGGGCAGCCTGCGGCCTGCAGAGCATCCTGCACCATGCGCACAGCCTGACGCGGCAGAATGCCCGCCAGCTGCTGTGGGGCAAGCGGCGTTACCATTGGCCGTCCTCCGGTTTTTTGGGCAGTACGGGGGTAACGGCGGCGATGGCCACTTCAATCATGTCATCTTCCGGCTCAAAGGTCGTCAGGTGCTGCAGCCAAAGCCCCGGCACAGAAACAGCCCGTGCCAGCAGCGAGTTGGAACGCCCTGCCCACTTCAAAATCTCATAACAGATGCCCACCAGCAGCGGCAGCATGGCCAGCTTGTACAGCACGCGCAGCATGGTACCGCTCCACGGCAGCACCGCATACAGCACAATGCTGACCAGAATGACCAGAATCAAAAAACTGGTGCCGCAGCGGGGGTGGAACCGCGTATGTCTGCGGATGTTAGCAACCGTCAATTCCTCACCTGCCTCATAGCAGGCAATCGTTTTGTGCTCAGCCCCGTGGTACTGGAACATGCGGTGGATTTCCTTCATGCGGGTGCAGAGGAACATGTAACCCAAAAAGATTGCCAGCTTGAGCACTGCTTCCAAGATGACCCGCGGCCAGCGCCCCATGGGGATCACTTTTGCCACCAGCCCAGTCAGGAACGTAGGCAGAAAGGTAAACAGAAAAATTGCCAGCACTACACCTGCGCAGGCGGAAAGGGTCATCAGAGCACTTTGTACCTTGGGGCCGGCGTGTTCGTCCAGCCAGCGGTCCAGCTTGCTCTCGTTCTGCTTTTCTTCCTCTTTTTCCTCTTCCGTCATGGCAATATCGGCGGAGTGCATCAGGTATTTGTACCCGTTCATCAGGTTTTCCACCATATTGCACACTCCGCGCACCAGGGGAACTTTATTGTACCAGTGGGTGGTCACATCGGAATAGCTCAGATCAATCGTGCCGTCCGGGCGGCGTACCGCGCAGCAGATTTTTTCAGGGCCGCGCATCATAATGCCCTCCATCAGGGCCTGGCCGCCCACAGAGGTACGGAATTTTTCAGTTGGACGTTGTTCTTGCGGCATGGGTTCTCCTTTATTTTTGCGGTCAAATCGGCTCATGCAGATGTTCCTGCCCAGCGTGGTAGATGGGCATGGTGATGGTAACGGTGGTACCCTGCCCCAACGTTGAGGTGATATCCGCCGTACCGCCCAGTGCTTTGGTGATCTCATCCACCACCGCCAGGCCGATGCCGGAACCACGCACGGCGTTTTTGGCTTTGAAGAATTTCATCTTTACGTTTTGCAGGTCATCCGGCGCAATGCCGCGGCCCTGGTCCCGGATGCTGGCCGTTACGGTGGTGGCGGTGCGGGTCAGGGTAAAGAAAATGGTTCCTTCCGGCGGCGAATATTTGATGGCGTTATCAAATACGTTGACAAACACCTGGCGCAGGCGGGCGGGGTCAGCCCAAACGGGATACGGCTCCGGCGGTTCGTCATACACAAGGTGCAGCCCCTCCTGCCGGATGCGGGCTTCCACAAACAGGGCAGCGTCGGTGGCTTCGGCCACAAAATCCAACACCTCGCAGTTCAGCTTGATGCCGTTTTGCAGGCGGGAAAAATCCAGCAGTTCCTCCACCATATTATACAGGCGGTCGGTCTCACTGCGGATAATGGTAATCCCCTTGCGGTAGTTTTCGTCATCGGGGTCACGGATGTTGGCGATGGTTTCCACCCAGCCTTTGATGCTGGTCAGCGGAGTGCGCAGTTCGTGGCTGACAGAGGAGATGAACTCGTTTTTCATCCGTTCCGTTTTTGTCAGGTCCTCGGCCATCTGGTTGATGGCTTTGCACAGGCGGCCGATCTCATCGTCATACGGAGCATCCGGCAGGCGGGTGGTCAAATCGCCGTGGGCAATGCGATTGGCGGTGGCTTCCACCTGGCCCAGCGGCCGCACAATGGTGCGGATAAAAAACAGGCCGCTGAACACCGCAAACCCCAGCACCACCGCCGCCACGCCGAACGAAACCATCAGCGTGCTGTACCACTGGCGGTCCACCAGTGTCAGGCTGGTAACAAGGCGCATGGCCGTCACATTGCCCGCCGCATAAGGCACCAGGCTGGTAACAGCCATCACGTGTTCGCCGTCCGCTGTGCGGAAAGTGACCATGCCGCTGCCGGTGGAGCCGGTGACAGCCTGATAAAAATCCCTGCCCTCGCTCAGCAGATTCTTGTTCATGGTGCCGCTGGAGGTTGCCAGCACCACGCCGGAGGAATCCAACAGCATGAACTCGAACTTATCTTTTTCATCAAACTGTTCCACCGTGCGGCGCAGGGACTGGCTGCGGCTTTCGGACGTTGCCTGGCTGCTGCCGGCGGTGCCGGTTGCCTGCAAACGTCCCTCCACGGTGGAAAACCGCGCCTGCATGGCACGCTGCACCCCGCCGTACAAATTCTGGTGGCTGTAATACAAAAACAGCCCCAGCGCCGCAGCCAGGATGCAAATGGTAATCAGCAGGCTGCCGCGCAGCCAGCGGCGGGTAATGCTCTGCACAAGCGGCAGCCCCCTTTCCATAAAAATGCGGTAATTATGCGTTCCAGCGGTAGCCATAGCCCCAGACGGTCAAAATGTGCTGAGGGCTGCTGGGTTCATCTTCCACTTTCATGCGCAGGCGGCGGATGTTGACATCCACGATCTTGACATCGCCGAAATACCCCTTGCCCCAAACGCCTTCCAGGATCTTTTCGCGCACCAGAGCAGTGCCGGGGTTGCGGAAAAACAGCTCCATGATCTGAAATTCCACCTGGGTCAGGTCAATGGGCTTGCCGGATTTGTACAGCACGCGGCTTTTTTCATCCAGCACAAAGGGGCCGCTGACCAGCTGATCCGGCTCGGAGCCTGCCTGTTCATCGTCCGCAGTGGCGCTGCGGCGCACTCGGCGGGCCAGCGCTTCCACGCGGGCCATCAGCTCCGACACCGAGAACGGCTTGGTGATATAATCATCCGCGCCGATGGAAAGGCCGCGGATCTTATCGCTCTCCTGCCCTTTGGCGGACGCCATAATAATACCGATGTACGGGTCGCCGTGGCGGATGGTTTCGCACAGCGAAAACCCATCCATGCCCGGCAGCATGATATCCAGCAGCGCTACATCGCAGGGGGGATTTTTCTGGATCAACTCCAGCGCACGTTCCGCGCTGGGGGCTTCCAATACTTCCCAGCCTGTCATTTTCAGGTTCAGTGCCACAAGTTCGCGGATGCTGGCTTCGTCTTCTACGACCAGAATACGTTTCATTGTTTTTCCTTTCCCGGTCGGGGTTCTGTTTCCCACCGCCTGATTGTTATGGCGCACCGCCCGCAGATAGACATGCGCGTTTTACCGTATATTTTTAGTTTTTTTTTTAACGGAACACGGTTGTTCCGTGGATGATATCGTCAATACTCAGACCATAATACGGGGTCACCACGCGGGCCTGCAGCTGCTGGCTGCCAATGTTGGCAATGCGGCGGTACTCCCCGGCTTCGGTCTGTTCCCCGTCGATGTCCGGGGTTTGGGTTTCTTTGGCGGGGTCGGTCAGGCGCAGTTCGCAATAAACTGTGGTACCCTCGCGGTTGCACACCATCCAGCCGCTGCCATCCCGGTTGGTGCGCAGCAGCACCGAGCCGTGCATGGATTCCGGCAGCTCCAGAAAGAAGCTGTACTCGCTGTCATACACACCAAAGTGACTGCCGGTCTCATCCGCCGCGGCAAAATCCCGCCACAGGATAAAGCGCAGCCGCTTGTCCATTCCGGTGGAAATTTCGCCGCCGTCATCGATCATCGTGGGAATCTCGATCGTTCCGTTGCCGTCCAGATCGGTGCTGACCAGTGCGGCGTCATACCGCAGGGTCGCTTTAGTCAGGTTGGCCACGCCTGCCGGGCGGTAGGTCTGCAAAAATCGGGTTTTCGGGTCATACACTACAATAGAACTTGCCAGGCTGGTGCCGGAAGCACCGGTCCAGCCATCCACCACCAGATAGTTGCCATCGTCCGCACCAATGCCCGCGTGCAGGGCCGCACAGCCGCTGTAATCACCAATCGCAAGGGTCTGGGCGGAGCGGAAGCCATCCTCGGTGTTGGTCAGCAGCTGCAGGTTCAAGCCGCCGCCCTCCTGCTCAGCAGGCAGGGCCAATACCAAATCCTGGGTGCCCTCTCCGCCCGTCAGGTTGGCAAGGATCATTTCGGTGTATGCCTGCTTGATGATGATCTGCAGGCCATCCTCGGTGTACAGATACACCACCATATAACGGTCGCCCTGGGCGCTGGCATAGCCGACAAGGATCTGCAAGGAATTTTCATCCCGCAGATGGGCGGTGTTCACGCTTTCCACCTCGCTGGAAAGCCCTTCTGCCGTCTGCGTCACCCGCCAGCCGTTTTCCTCGGTCGGTTCCAGAATAGCCAGGTACACATTGCCCGCAGAGGCATCCAGCGTGTACAGCACGGCGGCTTCATCCTGGCCGTCACCATCCCAATCGCCAAACAAAAAAGGGGAAAGAAAATCGCCGCTGGCAGGGTATTTCAGGGTCGCGGTTACACCAAGG
>OGXZ01000306.1_pt1 | contig 29177 bp, 20 predicted proteins | sample 1576431 | NCBI WGS metagenome assembly OGXZ01 (sample SAMEA3541590, study PRJEB24748) | human gut metagenome | biome: human gut; feature: human-associated habitat; material: faeces | place: China | collected 2012
ATGAATCTTCTCGCGGGTCCAAACCTCACCCAGAGCCTCGCCCCCGAGGCGATCGACCTTATCGCCAGCACGAGTGCTCGCGATGTCGCCTACGTGAGCTGCGACCCGGCCACCCTGGCGCGCGATCTCAAACGCTTTGTCGAAGAAGGCACCTTCTCCCCCGTAAAGATCACGCCAGTCGACCTGTTCCCGCAAACCTTCCACTGCGAAACCGTCGTCCACCTCAAGCGCAACTAACCCAACTGCTCGAACCCACCGCCCAAATGATTTTTCTGGGAATGGGGCATGGCAAGCATGAGCCTTCGGGGTATAAGACGGCTAATTGTATGCCGCCCTATGAAAGGAACCCTCATGCCCAGCGTTGCCGTTCTCGCCGCCGATGGCTTTGAAACTATTGAATGCCTGACCATGGTCGATGTCATGCGTCGCGGCGGCGTGCGTGCCACGCTCGTCTCGATCATGCCCACGCGTGAGGTCGTAAGCTCGCTGCAGATCCCCGTGACCTGCGATGCGCTCTTTGATGAGATCAATTTTGACGAGTACGACTGCGTCGTGCTGCCCGGCGGCAAAGCGAGTGCCGACATGGACTTCTCTACCTTCGCCGACACTAACCCAGGCGTGATGCGACTGAAGATGGACGCATCCGTAGGCAAGTCGGACATGCTGCTGGCGCTCGGAATGATGCCCCTGCAGTTTGTGCTGCGACTGCCCGAACAGCCACTCGCCCTTCATGCCGACATCAACGGCAACATGAAGAGCCTTAAGATTCGCGATATATCGGCTAAACTCCCCACGGCATTCAACATAAAGGCGGACGGAAAGGCGGGCAACCTCACCGACATCGACCGCCTCACCGCCGACATCAACCTCGACGCACGCGCCGACAACATCAGTTTCCTGCAGCCAGCATTGGGTCTGGACAAGAACACGGCGGTGCGCATACCTAACGGCATAACGCTGAAAGGCAACTGCAAGGTGAACGGACCGCAGTATGCTACGGAGTTTGTGGCTACGCAGGGTGGCGGTTCGGTGCGAGGCAGAGGCGCGTTCAACATGCGTTCTATGGCATACCGTGCCAATCTGACGGCGTACGCTCTGCCCCTGCAGAACTTCATGCCGGGCAGCGGTCTGCATTCGTTCAGCGGCGAACTGACAGCCGACGGCGCAGGCTTCGACTTCCTCTCGCCACGCACCAGAATGGATGCACGTGTAAGGGTCGGCAACTTCCATTATTCGGGCTACGACCTCTCGAACGTGAGTCTGCAAGCCGAGGTGAAAAACGGTTTCGGCAGAGCGTTGCTCGACAGTCGCACACCGTTGCTCAACGGCATCATCGACCTGCGCACCGTGCTCGACAACCGACGCATTGACGCAAACCTGCTCTGCAACCTGCTTTATGCCGACTTCTACAAACTCGGTATCACCGAGGTGCCGCTCATGACGTCGATGACCGCTCATGTAGACGTGCAGTCGGACCTTGCGTCGACACACAGCGTGAAGGGCGTGATAGGAAACATCGTAGTGCGCGACTCGGCAGCGGCTTACCGACCGGAGAACGTGGTGATGGACATCTTCACACGCCGCGACTCAACACACGCCAACGTGACGTGCGGCGACTTTGCGCTGCGACTCGACGGCAGCGGTTCGGTAGAACATATCCTCAACCGTCTTTCGTCGATAGGCGTTGAGGCTAAGAAGCAGCGCAACGAGCGATATATCGACCATTTGCGACTGCGCGAACGCCTGCCAGAACTCTCTGTTTATCTCGATGCGGGCAAGGAGAACATCATCTCGCGCACGGCACGTCACTACGGTTACGAGTTCCAGGACGCATATATAAACATGAACACGTCGCCCGTGAAGGGCATCAACGGTACGGTGCGCATCGACTCGCTCGTGGCTTCGGGCATGCAGCTCGACACGATACGCGTAGCCGTGCGGTCGGACTCGGTGAAGACCGACTTCGAAGGACAGATACGCAACAACCGATATAACAAGCAGTACGTTTTCAACGCTCTCTTCCGTGGCGCGTTCTACAAGCAGTCGCTCTTCTTCGGCACACGCGTGTTCGACGACCGCAACCGTCTCGGCGTGGCGCTCGGACTGAAAGCCGATATGGAGCAGCACGGTGTGCGCGTGTCGCTCGGCGGCATCGACCCGGTGTTCGGCTACAAGCAGTTCAAGGTGAACAAGGGCAACTATGTGTTCTTCGCCGACAACAAGCGCATATCGGCTGACATGAAGTTGCTGGCAGACGACGGCATGGGTGTGAAGGTGTTCAGCAACGACAGCACCGAAGCACAGCAGGACATCACAATCGGCTTGACGAAGTTCGACCTTGCCAAGGTGCTCTCCGTCATTCCGTATGCTCCGAAGGTGTCGGGCGTGATGAACGGCGACTTCCACTATATCGCCGACAACGGCGTAATGTCGGTGTCTTCGTTCGTGAGTGTGGACAAGATGGCGTACGAGGGCTGCAAGATAGGCGACGTGGCGAGCGAGTTCGTATACATGCCGCGCGAAAACGGCAACGAGCACTGCGTCGACGGCACATTCTCTGTAGACGACTACGAGGTATGCACGCTCAGCGGTACGTACGTGACAAGCGGATTCGGCCATCTCTCGGCAGATGTGCAGCTGCAGCGCACTCCGCTTTTGCTGCTCAACGGTTTCATGCCCGACAGACTGCTCAACTTCAAGGGCTATGCCGACGGACACGTGAAGCTGGACGGACAGCTCAACCGCTTGGACGTAGACGGCGAACTGATGTTCGACTCGGCTTACGTGGCGAGTGAGCCTTACGGCGTGGAGATGCGACTCTGCGACGACCCGGTGACGATAACAGACAGCAAGATGCAGTTCGAGAACTTCCAGCTCTTCGCACGAAACGGCAATCCGCTCACGCTTTACGGCAATGTAGACTTCGCCGATATGTCGAACATGACGATGTATATGCGTATGCGTGCAACCAACTATCTGCTTATCGACTCGAAGCAGAAGGCTCGCTCTGAGGCGTTCGGCAAGGCTTACGTCAACTTCCTCGGACTTGCCGACGGACCGCTCGACGCTTTGCGCTTCCGCGGTCGTCTCGACGTGCTCGGTTCGTCGGACATCACATACATTCTGCGCGACTCGCCGCTCTCTACCGACAACCAGCTCGACGGACTCGTGAAGTTCGTGAACTTTAAGGACCCGGGAGCTACGCAGGTGGTGCGTCCGCCGCTTACGGGCCTTACGATGGACCTCACGGTGAACATCGACGAGGGCGCTCATGTGCTCTGCGCGCTGAATGCAGACAAGTCGAACTACGTGGATATCGTAGGAGGTGGCCAACTGCGAATGAAATATACCGAAGCCGACGGACTTGGTCTTTATGGCAGATACACGATAGGGCAGGGCGAGATGAAATACTCGCTGCCGGTTATCCCGCTAAAGACGTTCACCATCAAGGACGGAAGCTACGTGGAGTTCTTCGGCGACGCGATGAATCCGCGTCTGAACATCACGGCGACTGAGGAGAACAAGACTACCGTCACGAACGATGCGGGCGTAGGACGCAGCGTGACGTTCGAGTGCGGCGTGGAGCTTACGAAGACGCTCAACGACATGGGCCTGCAGTTCACTATCGACGCGCCGGACGACCAGGAGATTCACAACGAGCTGATGACACAGTCGCTTGAGAACCGCGGCAAGCTCGCCGTCACGATGCTCACCACGGGCATGTATCTCTCAGACACCAGTGCCGGCGCATTCAACATGAACAGTGCGCTCAGTTCGTTCCTCAGTTCGCAGATTACAGCCATATCGGGCAACGCTCTGCGCACGCTCGACCTCTCGTTCGGCATGGACAACACGCAGCTCGGCTCGGGCGCCGTACACACCGACTACTCGTTCAAGTTCTCGAAGCGTTTTCTCAACAACCGACTGCGCATCGTGATAGGCGGTAAGGTGTCGAGCGGTGCCGAAATAGAGAATCAGAACGACACGTTCTTCGATAATATCGCGATGGAGTATCGCCTCTCGCCCAACTCGAACAAGTATCTGAAGTTCTTCTACGACCGCGCTACGTACGATTGGCTCGAAGGCTACGTCGGACAATTCGGCGGCGGTTTCGTATGGCGCCGCAAGCTGCAGAGTCTGAAAGACATCTTCCGCTTCAAGCGCAAGACAGATGACATATACACGATGCCGATGAACGGTGCGCTGGTTCAGAAGAAGAACTACACGATTGTGAATAACAACGATACGACGGCTGCGCAGAAGAAGGACTCGACGGCGGTTAAGAAAACGAAAACGGCGCTTTCGGGCGATAAAAAGTAAAGGTTTATGAAGAATACGCTATATATAATAATATGTGTAATGGTGCTTGTCGGCTGTTCGTCGACAAGTTCTGTGCCCGAGGACGACAAGCTGTTCACGGGCTTGCGCAAGACCGGGTACGAGAACTACGAGCCTTGCGACCATTTCTACTCTACGCAGGAGGAAGTGGAGGCGGCGCTCGCCACAACGCCCAACGGCGCCCTATTCGGAAGTCCGTACTACCGCATGCCGTCGTACCGTCTGTGGATATACAACGCCTTCGAACATTCGCGCGGCGGCATTGGCAAGTGGATGCGCACAACGTTCGGCAAGGCGCCGGTGCTGCTCAGCTCGGTCAATCCGCAGCTGCATGCGCAGGTGGTGCGCGAGTTGCTGCGTTCGCGCGGCTACTTCGGCGGCTATGTCAACTACGATGTACTGACATCCGACAGTTCGCGCACGGCGAAGGTGAAGTATAACGTCAACTTCGGCGACTTGTACACCGTAGACACGCTGACATATCACAACTTCCCAGAAGAAGCCAACGAACTTATCGAGAAGAAGGCGTCGGAGTCGCTCGTGAAAGCCGGCGATCCGTTCGACGTCTCGGTGCTTGAGGCAGAGCGAACACGCATTTCGACGCTCCTGCGCAACAACGGCTTCTTCTACTATCAGCCGAGTTACGCCACATATCTCGCCGATACCATCGCCGAGCCAGGCGAGGTGCAGGTGCGTCTGCACTACGCCGACAGTCTGCCTGCCGCGGTAGGTCGCAAGTGGTACGTCGGTCGCATCAATCTCGAGATGCGCAAGCAGTCGGCTCTGGAGCAGCTGAAGGATACCATACGCCGCCGCAACTACACCATCGTCTACAACGGCAAGCGCGAGCCGATGCGCCGCAGCGTAATCACTCGCGATATGAAGATAAAGCCCAGCAAGCTATACAGCTATCAGGACTATCAGCAGACCATCAACACGCTCACGGCGAAGGGACTCTTCTCGCGTGTCGACCTTGCGTTCGCTCCGCGCGACACTTCGGTAACGTGCGACACGCTCGACCTCACGCTCAACTGCGTGTTCGACAAGCCATACGACGTTTATCTTGAGGGCAACCTGGTAGGAAAGACGACGGGGCGTGTGGGTCCGGGACTTAATCTGGGCTTAGTGAAGCGCAACGCCTTCCGAGGCGGCGAGAAGCTCACCGTGAATCTGAAAGGCTCGTACGAATGGCAGACGGGACATCAGGCAGACGGCAGCAGCTCGAAGTTCAACTCGTACGAATACGGTGCCGATGTGTCGGTAGAGATGCCGCGCCTGCTGTTTGTGAACAATATCTTGCGCCGCTTGCGCCATATACGTCGCAGAAAAGGCAAGCCGATACGCCAGAGCTATGCTACGCCGACAACGCTCATCAAGGGATCGTTCGACGTGCTCAATCGCTCGGGCTTCTTCCAGCGCCACATCGTGTCGGGCGAGCTGACATACAAGACGCAGCCGAGAGCCATCGTGCAGCACCAGTTCTCGCCGCTCATACTGCAGTACGAGTACATGAAGCACATGACGCCGGCGTTCACCGATCTCGTCAACAAGAGTCCGTACCTGCTTGTGGCGATGAGCGACCAGTTTGTGCCTAAGATGCGCTACACATTCACATACCAGTCGCCGGCGCGCCTTCATAATCCTATCTTCTGGCAGGTGTCGGTGAGCGAGGCTGCCAATCTGCTTTCGCTCGGATACATGGCGTTCGGCGAGAAGTGGAACGACAAGGAGAAGACGATGTTCAAGAATCCGTACGCTCAGTTCCTGAAAGTGGAGACCGACTACAGTAAGACGTGGCAGGTGACGGAGCACAGTACGCTCGTCGGACACGTGAACATGGGTGTTGTATGGGCGTATGGCAATGCGATAAGCGCACCGTACAGCGAGCAGTTCTATGTAGGCGGTGCCAACAGCATACGTGCGTTCAACGTGCGCAGTATCGGTCCGGGTCGCTATCATGCCAAGACTTCTTATCTCTCGTATCTCGACCAGACCGGCGACTTGAAGTTGCAGATGAACCTCGAGTATCGTCCGCGTATGTTCGGCAACCTCTACGGCGCATTGTTCCTCGACGCAGGCAACGTGTGGACGTTGCGCAGCGACAGCGATCGTCCGGGTGCGGTGTTCAAACCGAAGAACATGTTTAAGGAGATGGCGGTCGGCACGGGCATCGGCATACGCTACGACCTCGACTTCTTCGTGCTTCGCCTCGATTGGGGTGTAGGTCTGCACCTGCCGTACAAGAACGGCTTCTACAACTTCGATAAATTTAAGGATAGCCAGAGCATACACTTCGCAATCGGTTATCCGTTCTAAAATCAATAAAGGGCAGACTCTATTGTGGAGTCTGCCCTTTATTGATTTTAGAGTTGAGAGTTGAGAATTGAAAGTTGAGAGTTATGATATGTCCTATTGTTTGAGCTATTGTTTGAGTTATTTATTGAGTTATTTATTGAGTTATTTATAAAATTCTCAAGGTAATCATAACTCTCAACTCTCAACTCTCAACTCTCAACTCTCAATTCTCAACTCTCAATTGTACTATTCCGCCGAGAAGTCGGCTACCATTTTTCTGTACATGCTATACGCTCTTGAGCGCGAGATATATCCCGTGAGATGTCCTGAGACATTCACCACGGGCATATAACGTGTGCCCTTAAGATCGAACTTGCGCATCACTTCCTCCATCGAATCGCTCTCGCCAACCTGCGCCGCAATGGGCAGCATAAGTTGCTGAACGGTGAGCTTGTTATAGAGTTCGGCGCGGAACATGATGTGTCGAATCTTCGTGATGTCGATCTCGCCAAGCTGCGAACCGGCGTTGTCGAGCACCGGTATGAACGACGTGTGACTCTTCGAGATGGCGTTCACCAACTTGCCCAACGGCATGTCGGGCGTAACGGCGGTGAAGTCGCGCTCTATCACGCTGTCTATCTTCATCAGCGTCAGCACAGAGCGGTCGGTGTGGTGAGTAAGGAGCTTGCCCTCGCGAGCAAGACGCATGGCGTAGATGCTGTGCGGCTCGAAGATGCTGATAGTCATCACCGAGGCAATGCTCACAATCATCAGCGGCATGAACATATCGTAGCCGTTCGTAATCTCGGCGATGAGGAAGATGCCCGTAAGCGGCGCATGCATAACGCCTGCCATGACGCCAGCCATGCCGAGCAGCGTATAGTTCTTCTCAGGAGTATAGATGCCCACCTGATACATGTTCCAGAGTCGCGAGAAGAGGAATCCGGTGAAGGCTCCGACGAAGAGCGACGGCGCGAACGTACCGCCGCAACCGCCACCACCGTTTGTGGCAGCCGTGGCGAATGTCTTGGTCAGAATGACGAGCGCAATGAACACGATGAGCCATCTGCCGTCGCCCGAGAACATAGAGTTCTTCAGCACTTCGTTCCAGTCTGCCTCGCTCGTGCCGTTGAGCAGCACATTGATGGCAGAATAGCCTTCGCCGTAGAGCACGGGGAACACGAAGATGAGCGAACTGAGCATCACTCCGCCCAGCGCGAGCTTAGCCCAGCGATGCTGCTTCAGTTTGCCGAACATGCCCTCGCATACCGACATGGAGCGTATGAAGTAGAGACTCACAAGTCCGCATGCGATGCCGAGGATGATGCACGCCGGCACACGCTCCACGCTCCACATGCTGTCGAGGTGGAAGCTGAACAGCGACGAGCTGCCCATGAAGATATACGTGAAGCACGTAGCCGTGACCGCTGCCGTGAGGATAGGTAGCAGCGACGCCATGCTCAAGTCGACCATCAGCACTTCGAGCGTGAACACCAGTCCGGCTATAGGCGCCTTGAAGATGCCGGCGATGGCGGCGGCAGCACCGCAGCCTACAAGCAGAATCAGCTTCTTCTTGTCCATGCCGAACAGTCGTCCGAGGTTGGAACCGATAGCCGAACCCGTGAGCACGATAGGCGCCTCGGCACCTACCGATCCGCCGAAGCCGATGGTGATAGCCGACGCCACAACCGATGTCCAGCAGTTGTGCCCTTTCAGTCGCGACTGCTTCGAGGATATAGCGTAGAGGATGCGTGTGATACCGTGCGAGATGTTGTCCTTCACCACGTAGCGCACGAAGAGCGACGTTAAGAAGATGCCCACAACCGGGAACATCAGGTAGAGCCAGTTGAACGTGTCGGCATGAAACCTCGACGTCAGCATGTGCTGTATGATGTGAATTATCGAGTGGAGCACGTAGGCAGCCACCGACGCGAAGAATCCGATGCAGAGGGCGAGGATGATAGTCGCCTGACGATCGGAAAAATGCTTCGTGCGCCAAGCGTACAGCCTTTCTTCCAGCGTTGCGTCTTTCTTGTCAATCGCAGTCTGTTCCATTTACTTGCGTATGATGGTTACCTGTCCGTCCTTAGTGAGCTTGATAATGCTGCTCGGAGTGTGCGGCTTGTGTTCCTGGCGACGAGTCCAGCACACATAGTCGACAGCCTCCAGTATCTCTGGCGCAATGTCGCGATAGTTCTGTGCCGTCGGTTCGCCGCTGATATTGGCGCTTGTGCTTACGATAGCCTTCTGGAAACGGTAGCAAAGCTCCTTCGAGAACGGCTCGTTGGTGACGCGCAGAGCGATGCTGCCGTCTTGGGCGATGAGGTTCGGGGCGAGGTTCACGGCGCCGTCGAGCACCACTGTTGTCGGCTTCTCGGCAAGTTCCATAAGGTCCCAAGCCACCGGCGGCACGTCGCGCACGTAGCGCTGCACGCGGTCTACCGAGTCGGTGAGGCAGATAAGCGCCTTCGAGTCATCGCGCTGCTTTATCTTGTACACCTTTGCCACTGCCTCAGCGTTCGTTGCGTCGCAGCCTATTCCCCACACCGTGTCGGTAGGGTAGAGTATCACGCCACCCTTACGCATCACGTTCACGGCATTCTGAATGTCTTCTTTCTGTGTCATTGTTATTTCCTATTTTGTTTTTTACCTTTTACTCTTTTACTTTTTTACCTTTTTACTTTTACAAAGTTAATGCTTTTTCTTGTTATGCCGTAAGTTTAAAGACAATTTTCTCGCTCTTTATTACAAGCATGGATGATATTCGCCGAAAAAAACGTAACTTTGTAAAAGTAAAAAGGTAAAAGAGTAAAAAAAGTAAAAAGCCCCCTTCCAACCCTCCTCCGATGAGGATAATTTAGAAAGGCTTAAGAAGGCTTAGTTCGGCTTAAAGAAATAAAAACAAAAAGCAATGGAAAAGAAAGATCTCCGCATAGTGTTCATGGGAACACCAGAGTTTGCCGTTGGATCGCTCCAGCGACTTGTTGAGAACGGTTATAACGTAGTGGCTGTTGTGACGCAGCCCGATAAACCCGTAGGTCGCCACGGATCGGTGCTGCGCCCTTCGCCCGTCAAGGAGTACGCTCTGGCGCACAATCTGCCCGTGGTGCAGCCCGTGAAGATGAAAGACGAGCGGTTTCTTGAGGAGCTGCGCAGCTATAACGCCGACCTGCAGGTGGTTGTTGCGTTCAGAATGCTGCCCGAGGTGGTGTGGGCTATGCCGCGCTTCGGCACGTTCAACGTTCACGCCGCCCTGCTGCCCGACTATCGTGGCGCAGCGCCAATCAACTGGGCTGTAATCAACGGCGAGACCCGCACCGGCGTCACCACATTCTTCCTCGACCACGACATCGACACCGGTCGTATCATCGCACAACGTGAGTTTCCCATCCCCGACGACGCTGATGTGGAGTATGTATACGACGGACTTATGCAGCTTGGTGCAGAACTTTGCATCGATACTGTCGACCTCGTGCTCTCTACCGATGGTGACGTGCCTTCGCAGCCGCAGCAGGAAAGCGAGGCTCACCACGTCGCTCCGAAGATATTCAAGGAGACCTGCGTCATCGACTTCTCGCTCTCAGCAAAGCGCATCTACGACTTTGTGCGCGGTCTGTCGCCAGTGCCCGGCGCATGGTGTATGCTCACTCCGCGCGACGCTCAGGCTAAGGCTCAGGTGCTTAAGGTGTACAAAGCCGCAAAGACCGGCGAGTCTTCTAACGGCGTGGAGGTAGGAACGCTCAAGGCAGAGAACCGCCGTCTTCTCGTTGCCACCGTCGACGAGTGGCTTGAGCTTGTAGAGCTGCAGCCTGCCGGCAAGAAGCGCATGGCAGCCCGCGACTACCTCAACGGATTCCAGCACCCCGAGGACTTCCTGCTGAAGTAATTGCTTATCTTAGGGAAAAGACCATTACCCAACATGGCATAGTCTGTTGATGTCTTCGTCGAACGTGTCGCGGTTCACAGCCCGTGCGCGCATCGCCGACTTGTAGTTGTATATTGTCTGTGTCGAGTAGAACAGAAGTGTGGCTATCTCCTGACTCTCAGTCACACCCAAGCGCATTAGCGCGTAGATGCGCGCTTCTGTAGTTAGGGTGTTAGGAGATGGCTGCGCAATCCTTCCTTCTGGAAGCAACAGACTGTTCAGTTCGTCAACGAAACCAGGATACAGCTCCGTGAAGGCGCGGTCGAAACGAGTGTAGAACGTCGTCGCCTCTTCCTCCGCGAGCTTATAGCTGTTTATAGTCTTAAGAAGGTCAGCCGTTTGGTTGGCCTTTATTTTTCTGCTCACCAGTTTGCGGTACTCCATCAGCTTGCGGATGTACACCGCACTAATGTCCATGAACAAACGCATGTAGGTCTCGCGGCGATGGTTGGTCGCTATGAGTCGTTCGTTCAGCTCCTTCAACTGCCGGTTCTGTGTCTTTACCTCCCGGCGACTACCTGCCAGCCATTTGTTCTGCTTGTAGCCGAAGATAGCCATTGCCAGCAACATCAGCAACAGAAAACTAACCACCGCAAGCACGCCTCTCACGATACGTTCCTTATGCGCTAACGCCTCCTGATTGGCTGTGGCAATGATAGGCAGAATGCTCGAAATCTCGAGCATACGCAGTCGGTTGTTGTAGAATCGGGCATCCTCCATAGAGCAATAGATGTAACGTGCCGCATGGTCGGCATACTTCTGGTCCTTCTCATACAGATATGTAGAGAACTCCTGCAGCGCAAGATTCTCCTTCAAAGGGCATGTTATGTCCGAGATAGCCGCTTCAATAATGTACTTTTCATATCGTTGCGTGTCGCCCAACTCGCGATAATAACGTGCTATGCAGTAGGCTGCCGAGGCATGCACACGACTGTCTACCCGGCTGTTCATCAGAGCCTTTGTGTAGAATTGCAGCACAGTCTTGCTCATGGGGTTGGTGAGAAAAGCCAGTTCGCCGCTAAGGTAGGCATGCAGAGCCACATCCTTGCTGCTTGTGACTTCCACCGTGAGCTTCAGATTCTCGAACTTCTTCTTATGGTAATAGTCCATGAACTCCGACTTGTTGCTGAACGCCTCCCAATAGTTGTACAGCCACGTGCGTGTATAATAATAGTATTGCTTTAGCTGCTTAGGCACACCCTTCTTCTTTATATCCTCAAGCAGCTCCTCCGACTGACTGTAGAAACCACCCGTAGACAACACCGCTGCACGATTTATCTTGTTGAGCGTTGTGTAGTAGGCGTTGTTCTCGCTTTCTGATAGAGAGAGGCCGCGGTTCACGTATACCATTGCCGAATCGTAATGGTATGTATAGTATTCGCGATAGATACTATTTAGAAGTGCGAGTCGCTGCGGAATGTCTTCCGCCGTTCGCAACTTCAGCTTTAGTTGGTCAATCTTCTTTTCTTTCTGCCTGGAGTATGCGTCGCGCTTGTCGACATAGCTGTCGAGAAGGTCAAGCAGGTCTTGCTCGCCAGAGATACCGGCTGTAGCCAACTTGGTTTGGGCTGTAGCTTGCAGCGGCAAAAAGATGAACAATAGGTATAAAAAGATGCGCATAATAGTGGGTTTTTAGCTTTAATGCTGCAAATTTAGCTAATATTATTAAGATAAAACCATTTACTTTGATAAAAAAGACTAAAGTCTTAAATTTTCTGATATATAATAAGTTATAAGTTTCTATACCTTAATTTATGTCTACTTTCATTTTACGCATACATACAATCAGCCGATATAGCTTGTAACTTTGCAACCGAAAACATAAACACAACGGATATGAACCTAAAACTTAAAACTTTTTCATTTGCCCTCTTGGCTTCTGCCTCTACGGGCATGTATGCACAGACGCATGCAGAAAACAATTCAACAAACGATTCGGAACCGCAGAAGAAGGAAGAGCGCAACGTGATGCTCAACGCTTCTGACGCTAACAAACCGCGCGAGATTCAGATTGGATTGCCGAGCGAAGACGTAACGGTATACGAGAACGGACTGCCTGCTGTTTACTCGTCGTCCGTGCACAAGCTCTCTGCCCACTGGCGCAGCGACGCTTCGCTGCAAGGCACCGACCTTATGACACCGTCGGAGAGTGCCATCAAGACCGGCAACATCGCTTATGCTGTCTCTGCGTTCAGCGAGTTGGGCGAGAAGAAATTCAGTGGCAAGCTTAATTATAAGGCTAACCACTTCGGTATGCAGAACTTTGACCTTAACCTCTCTGGCGGCATCGGCGACAACTGGCTCTACACAGCCGGCATGTATCAGAACTTCGACCCAGGAAGCTTCAAGCTGCGCTTCACCGACTATGCCGACCGCACGCAGATCTACCATTTGGGTCTTACACGCATACTGAACGGCGGCAAGGGACACATATCTTTATTATATAAGTATTCGAACAGCAAGAACCCCGGCAACTTCGCTAATGCTGCTCCGTTCATCTACGCCGGCGACGGTAGCATAAAGAAGCTTGCAGGTTTCGACCCGGGTATGGATTCATACGTGCAGCGTAATGGTTCGTTCAGCTATCTGAACACTAAGACCGGCAAGATGGAGACCTGGAACATGACCGACGGCAACGACAACCGTGCCAACGAGGTGGCTTTGGTGAGCAAGTATCAGTTTGACAACGGCTGGCTGTGGAAGTTGAACGCCAAGTATATGAACGCTCCGCGTGCCAACTACGTAGACTACGGCGGCAGCACCATCTCTGAGGTTGCTGAGGCTGATGGCTATCAGCTTTCAGACGGTTCGGCATATAGCGGACTCATCGAAGGCCGACGCACTTGGCTGCACATCGGCAAGGTGAGCAACGCCCTTCTCACAACCGAGATGAGCAAGCAGCTGAACAACCACAAGCTGATGATTGGCTTGAACGAGTGGTACTACCACCTCAACTACTATTCGTCTTCGTTCCAGTGGGCAGGCACTGTTGAGGCTTATCCTCGTACGCTGAACCAGATGTACGTCAATCCGCTCGACCCTACGCAGACCGCACACCGCTCAGAGACCTTCGGCTACAATGAGCTGAGTCCTGAATATACAAAGGGTTCGGAGAACAAGCTCGCTCTCTATTTCACCGACGAATGGCGCATCACTCCCAAGTTCAAGCTGTTCTACGGCGGTCGTCTCGAATACTATCGTATGTCGGCAGACCAGATTTCTGCGTCACGCTTCCGTGGCTTCCATCTCGGCAACTTCAATACATATTCTACAGCCGCAGACGGATCAATCGTTGCCACAGAGCATAGCATTGCTCCTGCCAACGTTACGAAGAACAAACTCAACTATGCTGCCACTTTGCAGATGACTTACAACGTAACAAACCAGTTCGGTCTTACTGCCGACGCCACTATCGCCACACGCTTCCCGCGCATCAGCGAGTATGCCGGCACCGGTCCTACCGAGGAGCAGTACAAGCGCGTGACCATTCCGTTGGTTCGCGGCGGTATCTTCTACAAGAACTCTTGGCTCGACCTCTCGTCGATGGTGACATACATCTCTAAGTCAAACAATATCGACCAGCAGAACCTCACCAAGCCTGGCACTTCTGAAGGCAAGACCGTGTTGCTCATCTACAACATCCAGACATTGGGTTGGACAACATCTGCCGAAATCAACCCGTTCAAGAACTTCCACATGCACGCTCTCTTCACCTATCAGAAGCCGGTGTACAAGAACTACAACGCGAGCGTTACGTTCAGCGACGGTCAGACTATGAGCGTTAATGCCAACAACAAGATTGTGAAGGAGATTCCGCAGGTGCTCATCGAGCTTGACCCGAGATACGACATCACGAAGAACCTCAGCGCTTGGCTCAGCTTCCGCTACTTCGGCAAGACATACGCCAACCTTCAGGAGGCGCTCTACTTCAACGGCCACTGGGAGACATTCGGTGGTGTCAACTGGAATGTGAACAAGAACCTGAGTCTCGGTGTCAGCGTCATTAACATCTTCAACGAGAAGGGTGCGAAGGGCACAATCAGCGGTTCGGAGCTTATCACAAAGGATGAGGCTGGCAAGTATGCCGGCAAGTACATGAGCGGTAACTATCTCCGCCCGTTCACAGTAGAGTTCAACGCAAGCATCAAGTTCTAACAAGCCAATGCAAGAATATCGATATATAAACAACCTGTAAAAAACCATACGAAAATGAAGAAAACTATTATGCTAATCGCAGCAATGTGCATGACTTCTGCCATCACATTCGCTCAAGAAATCATCCGTGTGTCTACCGAAAAGACCGACCTCGTGATGAAAGTGTCGCCAAAGGGCCGTCTTTATCAGGTCTATCTCGGCGATAAGTTGCAGAATCCTGCCGACTACGAGAACCTTAAATGGGATGTATATGCAGCTTCTGACGGCGCTGTGTGCCAGCGCGGCCATGAGGTGTATGCCACTTCGGGTGCTGAAGACTTCTTCGAGCCGGCTGTTGCCGTAACGCACGCCGACGGCAACATGACTACATATTTATATTATAAGTCGTCGGAGCAGAAGGCTGTGAAGGGCGGCACTGAGACAGTCATCACACTTCAGGACAAGGTGTATCCGCTGACAGTGAAGCTCCACTATGTGGCTTATCCGAAGGAGAATGTGATAAAGGCATGGAGCGAGATCTCTCACAAGGAGAAGTCTGCCATCACACTCTGGCGCTACAGCTCTACGATGCTCTACTTCAAATCTTCAAAGTATTATCTCACTAACTATCACAGCGACTGGGCTAAGGAAGGTCAGCCCGAGACAACCCAGTTGAGCACGGGCAAGAAGATTATCGACACAAAGCTCGGCACACGCGCCGCTATGCAGGCTGAGCCTTTCTTCGAATTGGGCTTCGACGAGCCTGCAAAGGAGAACGAGGGCAAGGTGATGCTCGGCACGATTGGCTGGCCCGGCAACTTCCGCTTCACCTTTGAGGTGGACAACGTCGGTGCGCTTCGCGTCATTCCTGCCATCAATCCTTACGCTTCCGACTATAAGCTGAAGGCCGGCGAGGTATTCACCACTCCTGAGTTCATCTTCGCGATGAGCGACAATGGTATGGGCGAGGCTTCGCGCAACCTGCACAACTGGGCTCGTCAGTATCAGGTGAACATGGGTATGGGCGACCGCCTCACTCTCCTGAACAACTGGGAGAATACGGGCTTCGATTTCAACCAGCAGAGTCTTGCCGAACTGATGAAGGATGCCAAGGACCTTGGTGTGGATATGTTCCTGCTCGACGACGGATGGTTCGCCAATAAGTATCCGCGCAAGGACGACCACGCCGGACTGGGCGACTGGGAGGCTACAAAGAGCAAGTTGCCGGAGGGTATTCCTGGTCTTGTAAGAGATGCAAAGAAGGCTGGCGTGAAGTTCGGTATATGGATTGAGCCGGAGATGGTTAACCCGAAGAGCGAATTGTTTGAAAAGCATCCTGATTGGGTTATCTTGCAGCCGCAGCGCGACACATATTATTATCGCAACCAGCTCGTGCTCGACATCTCCAACCCTAAGGTGCAGGATTATGTGTTCGGCATCGTCGACCGCATCATGACTGAGAACCCCGACGTGGCTTACTTCAAGTGGGACTGCAACAGCGTTATAACCAATATCTATTCGCCGTATCACAAGCAGAACCAGGGCAACTTCTATATCGACCACGTTCGTGGCATCTACAATGTGCTCACACGCATCCATAACAAGTATCCTAATCTGCCGATGATGCTCTGCTCTGGTGGTGGCGGACGTATGGACTACGAGATGCTCAAGTACTTCACCGAATTCTGGTGTTCTGACGACACCGACCCGTACGAGCGCATCTACATCCAGTGGAGCCTCTCGAAGTTCTTCCCTGCAAAGACAATGGGATCGCACGTCACTAACTGGAACAAGAACACATCCGTAAAGTTCCGCACCGACGTATGTAGCTCATGCAAGTTGGGCTTCGACATCGACCTCAAGTCGCTCTCTGCAGACGACTACAAGTTCGTGCAGCAGGCTGTTAAGAACTACGATAGCATGAAGCCGATGATTCTCGAAGGCGACCAGTATCGTCTTGTTTCACCTTACGAAGGCAGCCACTGCGCTATCAACTACGTTAGCAAAGACAAGCAGCGTGCGGTGCTCTTCGCCTACGACCTGCATCCGCGCTATAAGGAGCCGCAGCAGAACGTGAAGCTGCAGGGTCTTGATGCCGCAAAGATGTACACCGTGAAGGAGACAAACCTCATGCCTGGCAAGCAGTCAGACTTGGAGTGCAACGGTAAACAGTATAGTGGCGACTATCTGATGAAGATTGGTCTGAACGTCTTCACAGCGCAGGATGGCACAAGCCATGTATTGGTGCTGGAGTAATAAGATAATGTAGTAGTAATAATATGTTGTAACAGATGTTTAAACGAAAAAGGCCATGTCGGTATTCCGGCATGGTCTTTTTCGTTTTTATAAGTCTGTATGCTTTCTAATAGATACAGACAATTTTCAATGTTCTTAGAGCATAGTAGACAACTTAAAAGATGCCCCATTTCTTCTTGCGCTTCGGGGCCTCTGTCTTTTCAAAGCTGCTGTTGCGCTGTTCCAATACTTCCTCCCACGTGCTGCGGTCTCTCACCATCTGGTAGATAGTACCCCAGTCGGGCAGACCGCCAATGTTGCGGTCGTCGATGAAAAGGTCTGCCTTTAGTTTGCGCGAGAAAGAGTCGTGCTCACGGCTCTCCTCCGGGTAGTCGCGGTTCACGGCGTAGAACTCCACGCCGCGTTCCCTGCACCACTCAACAGCCTCGTCGAGCAGCCGTCCCTCGCGCACGCTCCACAATATCAGCTTGTGGCGGTCGCGTATCAGCATACGCAATGTCTCCGTAGCGAAGGGCAGCTCCCTGCCGATGGCAGGGTATTTGTGCTCAACGATAGTTCCGTCGAAATCAACTGCTATAACCATTGTTACTTACGCTTGATTGAATCGTCCTTCTTGTTGCCATAGTTGCTGTCAGCATAGTTGCCGTAAGCGCCGTACGAAGTGTAGTTCAGACCGTTGTTGCCGCCATAGTTGCCACCGTACTTGCTGCCGTAGCTGCCGCTCTTGCCGTAGCGTCCGTACTTGCCGTACTTGCCGTAGCCGTAGTAGTAGCCGTACTTCTTTTTCGACATATCGATGCCGTTGATAACGATGCTTACCTGCGGCAACTTCTTCTGAGCGCTGAGCGAGTTGATGAACTCGAAGCTTGACTTCGGAGTGTAGTCTGCACGACACATATAAACGGTGAGGTCAGCCACACGAGCAATCATCAGCGTATCTGTAACAAGACCCACAGGAGCGGTGTCCACGATGATGTAGTCGTACTCCTTGCGCAGAGTGGCGAAGATGTTGTCGAGCGACTCGCGCGACACAAGCTCTGCAGGGTTTGGTGGGATAGGACCGGCTGGCATGATGTCCAGGTTGCGGTTCACGCCAGAGTTCAGAATATTGGCGCAGATATCCTCACGAGTCGGGTTGTCGTGTACGAGTAGGTTGGTGATACCGATGTTCTTGTCCTTCAGTTCGAAGAGGTTGGTAAGACGCGGCTTGCGGATGTCAAGACCCATTACCAACACCTTCTTGCCCAGCAGCGCGAAGCTCACAGCCAGGTTAGCCGCTGTAAAGGTTTTACCCTCACCCGATGTGGTAGAGGTGAACATGATGACCTTCTGGTCCTCCTTCAGCATGAACTGGATGTTAGAACGTATAGAACGGAACACCTCCTCCATGACGTTGTTCTGGTTCTCGTGTACCACGATGTCAGCCTTCGTCTTCGCTGTCTCGCTTGCGATAGCCACGTCGCCGATGATAGGCAGAGTGGTGAGGCGAGCCACATCCTCGTGTCCTTCAATCTTGTAGCGGAAGAAGTTGATGAGGAACAGCACGATGGACGGTATAGCCAAGCCGATAACCAGCGCGATGAGCAGGATGATCGATTTCTTCGGGCTTATCTGTCCGAACGATACGGGGTCGTCGATGAGCTTACCCTTGTCGGCTGTAGCGGCGAGCGAGATAGAGTTCTCCTCACGCTTCTGCAAGAGCATCAGGTAAAGACCCGACTTCACCTCCTGCTGTCTGCCGATCTGGTTGAGCACACGCTCCTGCTCAGGCGAAGAGTAGATCATGCTCGAGTAGCGGTTGTACTCCTGCAGTATAGAGTTGCGCTGAATCTGTGCGTTGCGCTGCACCTGAGTCATAGCGCGGCGGATACTTGACGAGAGGTCGTCGAGCTGTGCCGTGAGCGGAGTGATGGTAGGGCTGTTCTCGTTGGCGCTGCGCAGCAAGCGGTTGCGCTCCATAACAATCTTGTTGTAGTCGTTGATGAGCGTAGAAGCGGCAGCGTCGTTCAGACCTACGTTCGACGGCAGCGTCTGATACTTGTTGCTCGGCTCGTTCATGTACTGCTGCAAGCTGCGGAGCAACTCTATCTGCATGTCCATGTCAGCCAGCTTCTGTGTGAACTGGTCGGTGTTGGTGAAACCAAGCGCACCGGTAGCCTCCGGATTCACAATCTTGTACTGGCGCTTTGTTGCCTCCAGACTGCCCTCGGTAGCACCCAGCTCGGTGTTGATCTTCTCAAGACGCGAGTTGATGAACTGCTCTGTGCGCATCGCTATCTCGTTCTTGTCCTCGTTAGCCTGCATGTTGTAGCTGAACACGAGCTGCTTCAGATAGTCGTTGGCACGCTGCGGCATCTCGTCGGTCAGTGTCAAGCTAGCGATAGAAGTGCTCTTCGAAAGCTGGTTGACGGTGAGCGCACCGCTATACTTGCCTGCAATCATCTTCGGCGGATAGATTGTCACGAGCTCATTGCGATCGTCGGGCATCGGCGAGAGCGTGTTGGCAGTGAATGTGATGATACCAACGCTTGTGATGATGCGAGCCGGCAGAACGTCGAATGTGCGGTTGATGGCGTAGGTCTTCGACGGTTTGTCAGGGTCTTCAGGCACGTAAGTATATGTGCCCGTCACATGCAGTTTGCCGTTCTCGTCCTTGTCGATGACGAGGCTGATAGGTCTCTTCAGCGTCTCGATGTGGGCCGCATCGAGATCTACGTTCACCGGCTGGTTCTTGTAGAGCAGGTGGTCCTTGATACGTCCTTCGAGAGTGTAGACCGTGTAGAGCTTCAGCTGCTTCACAGCCTCTGTAGCGAGCGCTGTCGACTTCAGAATCTCCATCTCGTTGTCGATACCCTCACTGTTTGTCATTATACCCAATGTAGACGAGTTGGCGATGTTGCTTCTGCCGCCTCTGCGTCCGCCGTTGTTGTCGTCCTTGATGAGCAACTTGGCGTACGACTGGTACATAGGTGTCGTGTAGCGCAGCTTGATGGCAGCTACGCTCAGACAGATGATTAATGAAAGTACGAACCACTGCCAGTTGAGGATCAGTGTCGTGTAGATGATCTTAAAGTCGAAGGAAGAACCCTCCTCGAGCTCTTGCTGTACGTTGTATAAACCTTGTTGGTTGTTGTTTCCTTCCATTTTTTGTTTGCGTTGTATGTTTAAAGCGTTTTATTATCCTTTATTTTCTTTTCGGCTATGTCTTATCTTGTGTCTTTTTGCGGCGTCTTCGCTTTGGTCGTCTATTGTTTGTCCTCGGCGAGGCGCATCAGATACTTGCCGTATTCGTTCTTTATCATCGGCTGTGCCACCTCTGTGAGCTTCTCCTTAGTTATCCATCCCTTCTTGTATGCTATCTCCTCCAGACAAGCCACCTTCTGTCCCTGGCGCTTCTCGATAACTTCGATGAATGTGCTTGCCTCAGAGAGCGAGTCGTGTGTGCCGGTGTCGAGCCATGCGAAACCGCGCTGCAGGGTCTGCACCTTTAGTTCGCCGCGCTTCAGATACTCTTGGTTCACGGTTGTTATCTCCAGTTCGCCTCGTGCGCTCGGCTTGATGTTCTTCGCAATCTCCACCACGCTGTTCGGGTAGAAGTAGAGGCCCACCACTGCATAGTTGCTCTTCGGGTGCTCGGGCTTCTCCTCGATGCTGAGACAGTTGCCATCGGCGTCGAACTCAGCCACGCCGTAGCGCTCGGGGTCGTTCACGTAGTAGCCGAAGACGGTCGACTTGCCGTCGCGCTCCACGTTCTGCACGCTCTCGCGCAGCAGCTGTGTGAAGCCGGCTCCGTAGAAAATGTTGTCGCCCAATACGAGGCAAGCGCTGTCGTCGCCGATAAACTCTTCGCCGATGATGAACGCCTGAGCCAGACCGCCTGGATAAGGCTGCTCAGCGTATTCGAAGCGTACGCCGTAGTCGCTACCGTCGCCCAGAAGACGCTTGAAAGCCGGTAGGTCGTTAGGGGTGGATATGATGAGGATATCCTTTATGTCAGCGAGCATGAGCACTGATATAGGATAGTATATCATTGGCTTATCGAAAATTGGTATGAGTTGCTTGCTAATACCTTTGGTGATGGGGTAGAGGCGTGTGCCCGAGCCACCTGCTAAAACGATACCTTTCATGATTCTTTGATGTTTTTATTGTTAAACAATATTCTTATAATTATATAAAGTGTACAAAGTTAATAATAATAACTTAGAAAATACACTTTTGAACGCTTAATTTTGAAACGTTAATCGGTAAAATAAGAAAAACGTTACAACACTTGGCAGTTATCCATTTTATTTGTAATTTTGCATAATATAGTTTAAGTTGGCATAATAAATGTAAAACCCGTTTGCGTGCCGATTTAATATCATAAACAAATAAAACATATATGGGATTTTTTTCAAAACTATTCGGAAAGAAAACAGATAACGATAAGACAGGTGGTATGGAAGACTACATGCAGCTTGTGCGCGTGTATTTCCAGGCTTCGATAGCCGCAAACGTAGGCATTGCCAACCTCGGCATGCTGCCCGATTTGCGCGTGTTCAAGACCACACTCCACGTTCCGACAGTGAATAACAAGCTCGGTGTTGGCGAGAAGAGCGCTTGCCGCAAGATGCTGCGCGAGATATACGGCGTAGACGACAACTTCTTCAAGGAGGTGGATGCCAGCATCCGCAAGAACTGTCGCAAGTTGCAGGATGTGCAGGTTTATCTCATCCAGTTCCAGAACTTCACTCAGGACATCATGATGCTCATGGGCAACCTCATGAAGTTCAAGCTCCGTCTGCCGTCGTTCTTTAAGAATGCGCTCTACAAGATGACGGAGAAGACCGTAGCCGACCTCTTCACAAAGAACGACTACAGCGATCCGGCTGTGCTCAAGGCTGTAATGGCGATACGTCAGTACGACCAGCGTTTGGGCTTCTCTCAGAAGTGGATTACCGACTTTGTGTTCCAGGTGGTGATGCTTGCCAAGAAGGAACCGAAGGCAGGTGCCGACGCCGAGCAGAAGAAGTAATGTGGGGGTTGTGGCTGAAAATGCGTGAGACAGGTACAAAAACGTGTTCAGCCACAATAAAAACTTGCAATAGTTTTGTCACATTCGTAAAAATAATATAATTTTGTGGCGCAGAACCAATGCGCCGACAGTCATAAACGCTGTTATATGGAAGCTGAATCGAAAACGATAAACCAGTTTGCGACACGTGTCAGGCAAATGATTCTGCAGTACCAGAGTGTTACGAAGCAGAACGAGGACTTGTGTCGTCAGGTGGCGGAGCAGCAGCAACGCATCGAGAAGCTCGAAGCCCAGCTACAGCAGCAGCGCAACGACTACGAAAGTCTGAAATTGGCTCGAATGGTTGAAATTACCGACGGAGACATGCAGGCGGCGCAGAAGCGTCTTGCCAAGCTCATACGCGACGTCGACAAGTGCATAACGCTCATCAACGAGAAGCAGGTGTAGACCATTCGCAGCAAGCTTTAAAACATTCACACGATGGCTGAACAATCTACAGAGAAGCTGCGCATAAGGCTTCACGTCTACGACACCGACATGCCGGTGAACATACGCCCGGAGGACGAACCGCTCTACCGCGACGCCGCCAGTCTGATTACGAAGACGATGAACACCTACGCACAGCGATATAAAGGACCCAAGAACGACAAGGAGATCCTTTATATGGCACTCATCGAGATAGCCCTGCGTTACGAGATGGAGAAGTCGCGTAACAACACGGAGCCGTATCAGGACCTCCTCACAAAACTCACATCCGAGATAGAAGAGGTGTTGGGCGTCTGACGGTCTATGCTTAGATGACAAAGGATGTATGAAGAGCAACTGCTATATATCTATATATAATAAGGTGTACAGCACACAACGCTTTCTTACCTTCTCTGCCACTCTGCACATCACGGATTGTATCTTTACCCATCACAAACTGCGAACGAATAATTTAATTAAATAGTAACTAACAAACAAATAATTGAACAATGTATACACTCATTGCAGCCTTAGTGGCACTCATCGTAGGTGGCATCGTAGGCTATTCAATTTTCCGTTATGTAATTAGGGGAAAATATAATGAAATGGTAGAAGCCGCCAACAAGGAGGCTGAAGTAGAGAAGGAGAAGAAACTCCTCGAAGTGAAGGAAATGTTCCTCAACAAGAAGTCGGAGCTGGAGAAGGAGGTGCAGCAGCGCAACCAGAAGATTCAGCAGAGCGAGAACCGCCTGAAGCAGCGCGAGATTTCGCTCAACCAGCGTCAGGAGGAGCTCGGTCGCCGCAAGCAGGAGGTGGAGCAGTGCCAGCAGCGCATCGACAACGAGAAGAAACTCCTCGCCCTCAAGCAGGAGGAACTCGACAAGATGCAGACCAAGGAGCGCGAGAAGCTCGAAGAACTCTCAGGTCTGAGCGCTGAGGAGGCTAAGAACCGCCTTGTGGAGAGCCTTAAGGACGAGGCTCGCACCGACGCCGCTTCTTACATCAACGAGATCATGGACGAGGCGAAGCTCAACGCCAACACACAGGCTAAGAAAATCGTCATCCAGACCATACAGCGTGTGGCGACAGAGACAGCCATCGAGAACTCCGTTTCGGTGTTCCACATCGACAATGACGAGGTGAAGGGCCGCATCATCGGTCGCGAGGGTCGCAACATCCGCGCTCTTGAGGCTGCTACCGGCGTCGAGATCGTTGTAGACGACACGCCCGAGGCAATCGTTATCTCTGCGTTCGATCCCGTTCGCCGCGAGGTATGCCGCCTTGCTCTCCACCAGCTCGTAGCCGACGGACGTATCCATCCGGCACGCATTGAAGAGGTAGTGGCAAAGGTGAAGAAGCAGCTCGACAACGAGATCATCGAGACAGGTAAGCGCACAGCCATCGACCTCGGTATCCACGGCTTGCATCCCGAGCTTATCCGCATCGTCGGCAAGATGAAGTATCGTTCTTCTTACGGTCAGAACCTCTTGCAGCACGCTCGCGAGACAGCCAACCTCTGCGCCGTAATGGCAGCCGAGCTGGGTCTGAACCCGAAGAAGGCAAAGCGCGCTGGCTTGCTCCACGATATCGGCAAGGTGCCCGACGAGGAGAGCGAGTTGCCGCACGCACTCTACGGCGCAAAGATCGCTGAGAAGTATAAGGAGAAGCCCGATATCTGCAACGCCATCGGCGCTCACCACGACGAGATGGAGATGAACACGCTGCTCGCTCCGATCGTTCAGGTCTGCGACGCTATCTCTGGCGCACGCCCAGGCGCACGCCGCGAGATTGTAGAGGCTTACATCAAGCGTCTCAACGACCTTGAGGCTATCGCCATGTCTTACCCTGGCGTAACAAAGACTTACGCCATCCAGGCTGGTCGCGAGCTCCGCGTAATCGTTGGCGCCGACAAGATGGACGACAAGGAGACAGAGAAGCTCTCTGGCGAGATAGCTAACAAGATTCAGACCGAGATGACATATCCTGGACAGGTGAAGATTACCGTCATCCGCGAGACTCGTTCTGTAGCTTATGCTAAGTAACAAGTGTAAAAACTTAAAATTATCAATAGACTAATGTGCAAAGCCATGGCCCAGAAGTAGGCAATACGCCCTTTTTGGGGTATGGCTTTGTTCTTAAAAAAAACTACAAATTATGGGAGAAGTTAAAACAACGGCGCTGAAGCAACGCACCAAAAGTAACATGAAAGATCTCTTTTTCATTGTTCTCGGCATCCTGTCGTATTCCTTTGGATATACGGCGTTCATCCTGCCCGAGAAGGTAGTTATGGGCGGTGCGTCTGGTATTGCAGCACTTGTTTTCTATGCAACCGAAATACCTACATGGATTTCGCTTGCCGTAATCAACTGTACGTTGTTGCTCATTGCCCTTAAGGAACTCAACCTGCAGTTCATCATACGCACCGTCACCGGTGTGGGCGTCCTGCTTTTCTTCGTCGGCATACTACAGCCGTTCTTCGAGGCATACCCGATCATCACGGCGGGGGAGGACAAGTTCATGCACGTGCTCATAGGTGGTGCGATGGGTGGTGCCGGCTTGGGTCTGGTCTTCTCGCATAATGGTTCTACCGGTGGCACCGATATCATCACCGTACTGCTCAACAAGTACTTCAACATGAGCTTCGGTCGCGCCATGCAGTTCGTCGACTGCACCATCATCTGCTCTTCTTACCTGCTCTTCCGCAGCGTGGAGACCATCGTCTACGGTATCGCCTTCACGCTCGTAGCCACCATCGTTTGCGACTATGTCATCAACGGTGCGCGCCAGACGGTGCAGTTCCTCATCATCTCGAAGAAGTATCAGGAGATTGCCGACGCCATCAACACCGACGTGCGTCGCGGCGTAACGCTCATCGAGGGCAAGGGCTGGTACAGCAAGAACAATGTAGATGTGCTCATCGTCCTCACGCGTAAGTACGAGTCGCAGGAGGTGTTCGCCGTAATCAAGGCGATCGACCCCGACGCCGTCGTTTCGCAGACATTCTGCCAGGGCGTCTTCGGCGAGGGCTTCGATAAGATCAAGTAATGTTGAGGTGTTGAGGTGTTGAGGAGTTGAGATGTTGAGGTGGTGTGATGGTGAGGTGTTGAGGTGTTGTGGTGTTGACATTTGTGTAGTATACCTCTGTATGCGAAAAAATCCTCCATATCTGCCAGTTTCGCCGCATCACGTTCATTATCAGCATACTAAAGGCTGGAAGATAATTTTAAAAACGGGTTATCTTCCAGCCTTTCTTCCATTGTTTTATTCGCACTTATTGCTGTCCGGTAAAACAGACAGTGTGGTCAAAGACGGGCTGCGCTCGGCTTTGCCGCTTGCCAAAGCAAGAAAGCCCAAAAGCACATAGCCCAGGGCAGCGCCCTGGGTAAATATTATGTCCCCACATCTCCTTACGCCCTGCAAGGGCAAAAGCCTAATTATTAAGGTGTTGCCCTTGCAGGGCGCATTGCTCATTATATACACCATGATATCCCAAAAACTACCAGCCTCGCAGAAACTTTTTCGTAAAAACGCTTGACTTCGCTTGCGCAACATTGTACCTTTGCGTCGATTTAACCAACATACATATACATAAAAACTCGGTACAATGGAAAACACAAACATCATCAACGCTGCCATCAAGGGCGGCAACATCCCGCGCAACTGGCTCTACTGCTTCAACTCCGGCTGCCAACACCACGAGGAGTGTATCCGCTTTCGCTCCACTATAGCCCTCAGCGGTTCGCGTACATGGGGCAACGCTGTCTATCCAGCCGCGCTGCACGCCGACGGGTCGTGCGAACACTTCAAGCAGCTCCGCATAGTGCGACAGGCATGGGGGTTCAACCAACTCTTCAAGGACGTCAAGCTGCACGATGCGCCCACGCTGCGTTCGCTCATGAAGGAGTATCTCGGCGGCAACACCATGTACTACCGCTACCATCATGGCGAGCGTCTGCTCTCGCCCGAACAGCAGGCGTGGATAAAGCGTCTCTTCGCTCGCTACTGCTACAGCGACGTCGACTTCGACAACTCGTGCGAAGAGCTCGACTTCCTGTAGTTTTTTTTACTCTTTAACCATTATTCTCGCTATCCGGTAAAACTGTTACCGGATAGCAAAACTATCATTACCGCATAGATGTTATCGCATGCCCGCGCAGCGGTAACGCTATAGCCACAAACAAGAACACACATACACCCATGAAAAACGCAACAACAACCATCGACCTAAGTCCCATCGACCGCATGATCAGCTTTCTCACCATGCGCTACGCCTTCCGCTACAACACCGTCTTGAGCTGCACAGAGTATCGCCCCGTCGCGCTGCCTGCCGACAGTTTCACTCCGCTCGACCCGCGCATGCTCCGTCGCATCATCCTTGAGGTACAACGCGAGGGTATCGAGGTGAGTCCAAACGACATACGCAACTATATCGAGTCCGACTATGTGCGTCAGTTCGACCCCGTCGGCGACTATCTTGCTTCGTGCGAAGGCGCTTGGGACGGGCACGACCATATCGGCGACCTCGCCCGCACCGTGCCCACCGACGCACCGCTCTGGCACAAGTGGTTCAAGACGTGGCTGCTCGCCATGGTGAGTCAATGGCAGAACCAGCCTTCGCGACTCTACGGCAACAGCGTTGCGCCGCTGCTCATCTCGCCGCAGGGCTACCACAAGAGTACGTTTTGCCGTCGCCTGCTGCCCGACGTCCTGAAGTGGGGCTACACAGACAGCCTCACCCTTTCCGACCGCCGTCAGGTGATGCTCGCCATGTCGCAGCAGCTACTCATCAACCTCGACGAGTTCAACCAGATATCGCCGCGTGTGCAGCAGGGTTTTCTGAAGAACGTTATCCAGCTGCCCTCGATAAAGGCGAAACGACCTTATGGCACGCACCTTGAGGAGCTGCCGCGCAAGGCGTCGTTCATAGCCACGAGCAACATGACCGACATCCTCTCCGACCCGTCCGGCAACCGTCGTTTCATCGGCATTGAACTAACCGCGCCCATTGACACCAGTCGTGTGCCCGACCACCGTCAACTCTTCGCCCAGGCGCTGCAGCTCCTGCGCAACGGTAGTCGCAGCTGGTTCGACAAGGCAGAGACCGAGCAGATAATGCTCTGGAACCGCCGCTACGAGATACAGGAACCAGCCGACCAATACTTCAGCCTCTGCTTCTCCGTCGCCGCTGATCCGCTCGACCCTTCCGCTGAGTGGCTCTCCACCGCCGAAATCTTCGACGTCATAAAGCAGAAGGTCGGCTCCTCCCTACAAGTCAACACCCTCATCGCCTTCGGTCGCAAGCTCGCCAACATGCCAGGCATGAGCCGCCGCAAGTGCGAAACCTGCACGCGCTATCTTGTGAAGAGGGTGGGGCAGTAGGCTGGTAGATAGCCCGTTCAGGCTGGCAGATAGGCAGTTGAGGCTGGCAGATAGGCAGTTGAGGCTGGCAGATAGGCTGGCAGATATTCCCTTCTCAGCCATATCTTCCAGCCTTTATAATGTTGATAATGAGCGCCGTACAGCAATACTGGAAGATATGGCAGATTTTTTCACGTACTTGATTTTATATAGATATCAATTACTATATTCCTGATACCGCCTTTAATATCATTTTACCGATTTTCCTCTCTATACCAGCTTTAGTAGTAGGAATACCAGTTTGGCGAGCTATTCAAATTACAGAATTTTGCCTCCCAAAAGTAAAGATTTCAAATGAATTATTTTTTTGTCTGAATAAGATTCTTTATCTTTGTAGTTAACAACTGGCAATTCTACTAAGAAAAAGTCTATTGGTTTAATCTAACCTCTAAACAATAACATTGGAAGATAATACCAAACAGTCTCTAACGGCTGACGCTTCATTGTATAATGAGCAGCCTACCGACACAGGCTCATCGTGTCCAAGTGCTGGACTTACCTCTTGCACGCCCTCCATCCAAGAGAACAAAGGTGGGGTGTCGGTAGAGAATGTGCCTTCTGGAAACAAGCAATGGTTCGTATTGAGAGTTACATATGGACGTATCATCAAGGCGCAAACTTTCGTCGAAGCAAAAGGATTGGAATGTTATGTTCCTTTGCGATATAAAGAAGTAAGGAAGCAAGGAAAGAAGCGAATCATAACAGAGCCTCTTCTCCCCTCTTTTCTCTTTGTTCATGCATCAGCAGAGCAAGTTGATTATCTTTTGCAAGATAAGAACATCAAGGCTTTTGAAAATAGAACTTTGTTGAGATACTATTACGACCATACTTCACATTGTGAAAATGCGCCAACTAAGAATCCTCCTCTTATCATTGCCGATACAGCTATGGATAATTTCATCCGTTTAACCTCCATACATAATCCTCACATCATCCCTGTTACTTCGGATAATATCAAATATAAGTTAGGAGATGAAGTAGTGATTACAGAGGGTGAGTTTAAGGATATACATGGTAGAGTGACAAGGATTGCTGGGCAACAGCGTGTGTTAGTAGAATTGTTTGATGGGTATTTGGTGGCAACAGCGTATGTACCAAAGAATGCGATGAAACCGTATGTAGAACATTAAATCAACATAATATACTCAAGTTTCGGATTTAGACTTTGAGGTTGAATTTATTGTATAAAAAAGGCTTTGAGTATTTCCGTATGTCACGGAAAATGAGTAAATTAGATGTGACAAAAAAAACATTACTCAAAACTCAAAGCCATGAGCAAAATTACAAATATTCCCTCAGAAATCCGCAACTTTTTCTCAGAAAAACGTCGCA
>OGXZ01000318.1_pt1 | contig 28501 bp, 23 predicted proteins | sample 1576431 | NCBI WGS metagenome assembly OGXZ01 (sample SAMEA3541590, study PRJEB24748) | human gut metagenome | biome: human gut; feature: human-associated habitat; material: faeces | place: China | collected 2012
AGAGGATATTACAGAGATTGATACATTTAACGAATTAAAGGCGATTGATAATCGTTATGTCACAGGTTGATAAAAGCGACAAATGTGAGCAATAAAAAATGATGATCAGAGACAGCTCCAGAGAAGTTCCGGCTTCTGCCAGTTTACGGCATAAGCCTAATCTCTCTGGAACAAATCTCTTGTATACACTTTCTCTTTCACATCATCCAGACAGGAATCATAGCGGTTTGCAAGGATGGCATCTGCTGATTTCTTGAATTTGGCAAGGTCATTTACGATTTTGCTGCCAAAAAATGTACTTCCATTTATAATAGTCATAATATCCGGCAAGCTTTAAGACACGGTCTGCAATAAAATCTTTTCTTGTGCGGTTACTTTCCACAATGGCACTGATCATGTTCTGAGGAACGTCGCTGTAGTTTGCCAGCAATTGCTTTGTGTCTTTTGGAAGGCAATAGCCGCCGTAGCCGAAAGAAGGGTTGTTGTAGTGAGTTCCGATTCGTGGATCCAGACACACGCCATTGATAATATCTTCTGTGTTCAGACCTTTTATTTCAGCATAAGTATCTAATTCATTAAAATAAGAAACTCTTAAGGCGAGGTATGTGTTTGCAAATAATTTGACAGCCTCGGCTTCTGTAAATCCCATAAACAGAGTGTCGATGTTTTCTTTGATGGCACATTCCTGTGCACTGATTCTGTGTAGCCAACCGGGATTGTGGATTTAATGACCATGACCGCATCCGGATTTACTTTCAGAACAAGTTCAATCACAGCTTCTATAGCAGATGTGTCGAAATAGTTCTTTTTGCTGTCGTAGTTGGTTGGAGTTGCGATCACTACAAAGTCGGCATTCTTATAAGCGGATTCGCCGTCCAAAGTGGCGGTTAAATGCAAATCTTTTTCTTTCAGATATTTTTCAATGTATTCGTCCTGAATTGGCGATTTACGCTGATTGATCAGGTCTACCTTTTCGGGGATGATGGCAACGGCGGTGACAATGTTATGCTGGGCAAGCAGGACGGAGATTGACAATCCAACGTATCCGGTTCCAGCCACTGCGATGTGAAGTGGGGAAGGAGATGGAAGTTTGGATGCTGCAGTATTCACGAAGACATCATTAATATCAAAATCCAGCACATCGCCCAGTTTTTCTAACTGAGGGATCAGCGGACAGTAATCTTCCTGTTCCAGACGGGACAACTGTGCGCGGTTGATACCGGTCAATTCAGATAATTGAGCCTGCGTCATGTTTAAAGATTTCCTTTTGGACTGGACAATATCAGCCAAAAGGGTGGTGGAAAGTTTTTTCGTGTGCGGTCTTCTGTAAAAAATGATATTTAAAATAACATATTTTGTATAAAGGTTACTTAAAACAACTTGCTTTTGCAATTATTATAACGTGTAGAATCAAAAAATATAATATAAAGTTACTCATAATAACAAAGAATATAAATTTCAAATAAATATGCAAAACAGATTATAAACAGGTTGAAAAAATAAGGGCATCTATGTATAATGAAAAACATTACTGTCGATGATTTTGTTGAAAGTTGAACGCAATCCCCCGATAGACGAAGGAGAAAATTTGATGAAAAAACCAACCATATTAATAGGATGCCTCAGTTTTTTGCTGCTGGCTTCCTGTGGAGTCGAAGACACAGCAAAAAGTAACACAGAGACTACAGAGATACTTTCTGGCAGAACCGCAGAGAGTGAGAAAAAAGAAACAACCGTAATCGAGCAGCGCAATGAACTCGAGTGGGAGCAATTGTTAGATTACGATTCTGACAGACAGAGAAATCTTTCGGAACTGCAGGTGGATTTAAATGATGATACAGAAGAAATCCGGATGATGGGACAGACGGTTCTGGATTATTTAAGGTCAGGCGATGTGGACAGTGCAGTGGCAACGGTTACGGATGCGTCCTGGATGTCTGTTATGCTGCCAAAACTTGTGATTGGTCAGAGAAATTATAGGACAGATTCGGCGGAAATACCTGAAAGAATTACTATTATATCAGATGAATTGGGACAGCAGTACACGGCATTGGAATGTGGAACAGGAGACGGAAAGGCTATTTATCTTGAGACAACCCCGGCAGAGATCCACTCTTTTGTCTGTGAATGGCAGGACGAAAAGCTTCAGGGAACATTTTCCAGTGAGATATTAAGAATGGAAGATGGTGCATATCGAAAGTATGAGGGAACAATTTCTGCGGATGGCAAGGTGCAGGGCAGCATGCGGGTGAGCAGTGGAACACTGGATATGAGTGCAGGGGCATTGAAGGCGTGGCAGATGCGGAATACAGATCTGCAGGTATACGAGGGAGAAATTGACGGAGACAGTGAAACGGCAGTGAATGCGGAACAGTTTGGCGTGTATACAATGTGGGAATAAAAATATGAGAGAAAAGAGATTAGTGAATAAGAAAAAAAGTATCGTATGGATGATGATAATTACGCTGTTATTTACGGTACAGTCCATGCCGCAAAGAGTAAAGGCAGCAGAACAGACTGTCGGAAATATGGTCATTATGGTTACTTTTGAAAAGGATGATGACGGAAATAATCTGACGGACGAATTTGCTGATGGATATCCGCAGACTGGAAAGTATTATTGCTGGAATCAGAAGTCAGGGAAGGGATCGGAAGCAGGAGTCAGCTATTTTAAAGACATCTATACAAAGGAGACCGGAAGTCTGCCCCATTATATCAACACGATATCGGATGGAAAAGTGCAGGTGAATTGTTATTTTCCACAGGAGGACAGTGCGGGGAAGGTGACAACGATCAGACTTAGCGGTAGGGCATCCGATTATCTGAATCCGGACAGTGTGGAGGATAGCAGATTTGTCGGAGCAGTAATAGAGGCGCTTAAGAAGACAACGTTTTCACAAAACCTGTCAGCAGCCGAACTTGATTCTTGGAATCAGGATGGGTGTATTGATAATCTTACGATTCTAGTGCAGGGGAAGAACACAGGATCTTTTGGCTCACACAAAAGTGAGTATGGCGGAACAGAGAAGGTATGCTTCGGATTACAGGTAGGAGCATACAATGTTATTTCTACAGAAGCACTCCGGTCGCAGGCAACATCAACAGCATATTCGCTGGTAAGCCATGAGTTTCTGCATACGCTCGGAGCACCGGACCTGTACCGGACAACCGGGGATGATGGGATTCCGGTCGGTATCTGGGATCAGATGGCACAGGTGCCCCGGATAGCACAATATCCACTGGCTTATATACGAAGCCAGATGGGCTGGATGGATATTCAGGAAGTGACAGAGAGCGGAGATTATACGCTTGAACCTGCAAGTGCAAAGGCAGGGAACAGAGCATATATTTTAAAAACTTCCATGTCAGAGAGCGAGTATTTTGTCATTGAGTACAGGCAGAAGAAACAGCAGGAAAAAGAATATGATAATTTTTTGCCGGTTGAAAAAGGAATGATCGTTTACCGTGTCAATGAGGCAGTGGAAAATCAGACAAATAAAGCCGGAAAAAACTATATCTATGTTTATCGTCCGGGGACGTCAGAAGATCACGAGGCAGCTAAAGAACAGGTATCAAATGGCAGTTCCGGTCTGAGAAATGCGGTATATGATGCGGCCATTGGAGTCGGAAACCGCACTTCACTTGGCAGCAGCGATATGTCAGCTCCATGTACGCAGGACACTATTTTTTATTCCGATGGATCTAACAGTGGAATTGTGATCGATAATATCCGTTTTCAGGAGAACGGAACAGCAACTTTTCATGTGGAATTTCCAGCGTTGAGTGAAGAGAACTACTGGATAAAGCAGGACACCACGCTTGCAGACATGCAGTCGTTATCCATGACAGAGGATGCGGATAAAGGGATGATGTATCTGGCCGGAGTTCAGGGGCAGAACGGTAACAGTTTTGTGAAAGTATATGCCAATCTTCTGGATGGAACAGGATGGAAGCAGACCGGGCAGGAACTGGAAGCAGCCGCAGGAACTTCTCCGAAAGTGTATTTTTATGGAGGTGTATTGTATCTTGCATATCAGAACAGACAGTATCAGACCTGTGTGTCAAGACTTCAGGCAAATAGATGGAGTACACCCGTTGTATGTAATGATACAAATGTCAATAATTATCAGTTTGTAGAAAATCAGGGGAAACTCTGGCTTGCGTATTCATCGGCTGATATTTTAAAGACATGGGATTTTCAGTCTGGAACGCAGAAAGCCATACTTCAGGTTTCCAGTTTATCCATTGGAAATCCATCGGTTTTTAACTATGAGGGAGAATTATATGCCGTATATGCAGATTATTTTGCAAAGGATCCGGCAGCGAAAAAAGGAAAGATAGCAAAGTATTCAGAAAATCAGCAGAAATGGCAGGATATTTATACCATTAATGGGATTTCTACGGTAAAAGTATCTGATGTGAAAGTGCAGGCGAATAAGATAAATATTGTGGCGTCAAATGATGCGTCGGAAGAACCACTGCTTATTTCGGGAACCCCGGAAAGCGGTTTTACAGAGGAAAAACTGAGTGGTATCAGTGCAAGTAACCGGGTACAGCTTCAATGGAAAGATGGGGTAGCGTATGTGATCTGGTGTGATAATGCTACATTGAGAGCCAAATATCAGAAAAATGGTATCTGGACAGATATGTCGACGCAGATCTGCTCAGATGCATATGTATTTGACACGGTTGTGATCAAGAATGTGCTTTATGTAGGAAACTCATCATTGACGTCAGGCGTCACATTAAGAAAAATGAAGACGGTAGAAGGGATACCGGAGATACCATCGCCGCCGGTTACGGTGCCGGGCAGCAATGAAGTGGTGATCCAATTGCCGGCAGGATATGATGCAGGTACGGAGATTTATATTGATGGTGTGCCATATACATCTGCTTCGTGGAGTCAGAATACGTCTGCCAGATTAGTATCCGTAGGAAAGCAGGGTGCGAAAACAGCAGTGATGTATCAATATAATGCTTCTGGTATACCGGTTGGGATGTATGTGTGGCTGTTAGAATATAACGGAACTTATTACACTGCGCAGGCAGTGCCGGAACTGCAGGATTTATTTTCGTATCATGGTTTTTCAGTCAGATATACCGGAAATACAGGATTGCGGTGCAGCTTTGGAATTGATACAACAAAGAAAAGCCAGTTGATCAGCACAGGAGGACTGGGAGGATATCGGTTAACAGAGATGGGAACACTCATCATGAATCCGGACAATCGCAACAACTATCCAATGGTTTATGGAGGAGACAAAGTAGCGGGTGGAAGAACGTTCTACATAGAAAATGGAAAAACCTATAATAAAGTGATCCGTACCGTAAATGGAAGAGAGCAGTTTGCAAATGTCTTAGTTGGCCTGCCACAGAGCCGCTATGCGACAAATTATGTATTCCGTGCATATGCGGTAATGGAACACAATGGTACACAGGTTGTGATTTATGGACCGGAAATGTCACGCAGTATGTATACCGTGTGCAAACAGATATTGGACAGAGGAGATTTTAAACAGGGATCTGCCGGATATGCTTTTCTGAAAAACATTACGGATAGCGTAGAGACAACAAGATAAGTGAAGGAGACATTTATGGAGGAACAAAAAGATACAAAGAACATCTGGATTGCCATGACAATAACTTTTTTTACGGTATCTATTGTATTTGGCATATTATTGTATCGATCAGAAAAAGTGATAAAGGAAATGCAACAGACCGTGGCTGAAAGTGTAACAGTGCAGGAACAACAGGACGTAAACGCCAGCGCTGATTCTGTGAGATTGATGGATGGCATGGTGCAGGTTCAAAAAGATAATGAATGGGTTGACTATTGTACCATTGAAGAATTTGCGCAGTCAGATCCTGTTGAGGCTGGAAAACAGAAAATGTCAGATCTAATAAAGAGCAATCAGGATGCGGTCAATGCAGGAACTTTGTTAGAAGATGTGAATTCCGAGTTTGCAATGTTAGAGAAAGCTGCTACAAGAGAGGTTATTATGGAGCCGCAGACAGAAGTAAGCTGGAAAATGGAAACAGACAATACGAAGAATACGACCAATAATCCTAATAAGAAAAAAGATAATGGAAAAAATACGGCATCTAAGGAGAATGGAAAAAATCAGGCTGGCAAAGGGAATACAGTATCGGGACAGAATGCCGCAGGGACAGCAACTCCGGCAGAAACACAACCTGGGGCAGATACTTCCATGCAGCAGCCGGCATCAGGAACATCCGCAGGCAGTACTCCGGCAGAAGGAAATGCATCCACCGGCAATAATGCATCGAGCGGAGGTTCGTCTTCTGGTGGAGGTTCATCGGCAGGCAGTAGTTCATCCTCTGGCGGAGGAGCGCCGGCTGGGAATACAACACCTTCGGGTGGGAATGGTAGTTCAAATCCGTCTGGTGGAACAGCAGGCACACCATCATCAGGAACAGATTCAGGAAACAATGGGGCTTCAGGAGGCAGTGCACCGGACAGTGGTTCATCCTCTGGTGGATCTACAGATTCCGGTGGAGGAAACAGCGGCAGTGATTCAGGAAACTCTGGTTCAGGATCTTCCGGTGGTGATGGGGAAGATATCGGATGGACGGATGATATTTTATAAAAGAAGAAAAGGATGACTTTATTTGAAAAGTACTAAATAAATAGTATACTAAAAAATTCTGGGATTCTAATACTGATTTTGAGAATTTTTGGACAAAATTCTTAAATACTAAGAAAAAATATATGAATTGCAAGATTTGTTGATAAAAAAGTTGTGTTATAACTGAAAACTCGCTATATTATAAGTATCGAATACAAAAAAGAGAAATGGGTGAAATACAATATGGCAGTATATGTTGTTGGTGATTTTTTGAGAGAAACCAGATTGAGAAAAGGGTATACACAGGAAGAAGTCAGTTACGGAATCTGTACACCTGCGTCTTTGTCGAGAATTGAAAATGGAGCACAAAAACCGGGACGACTTATTTTGGAGAAACTGTTTGAACGATTGGGTACAGAAAACAATCTGTTTAATTCTTTTGTGAGTAAAGAAGAGATGGAGTTGTATTTAGAAATACAGACATTGATTAGAAATGTAACAGATGGGGATTTGCAAAGAATTGAAGAGCAGATTGACATAGTGGACAGGCTGACGAAGAATACATCAGAATTGGAAAGACAGAGTTTGTTTTGGGCAAAAGGAACGCTTGCAGCACAGAAATATGGAAATAATGAAAAGGCTATAGAATGGCTTATGAGGGCAATTCAGATTACTTTACCTGATTTTGACGGGAAAAATCCATTAAGAAATCATTTGTTAACATTTGACGAAATTACTATCATTAATAGTATTGCTGTTAGGCATGGGGAAAAAGGTGACTTGTTGACAGCAATACAATTGGATATGTGGTTAAAAGAATATATGGAAAATAAAATTGTAGATGGGAAGATGAAAACGGCAAAATATCCTATGATTTTATATAATTTGAGTTATTGGTTAGGAGATGAAAATTGCCATAATGAAGCATTAAAGATGGCAGAGCAAGGAGTGGATTATTGTGTAAAATATGGAAATTTACCAGCATTGCCTACACTTATATTTAATAAAGGTGCAGCGTTAGCAGAACTGGGAAGGTCTGACGAAGCAAAAAAATGCTTTTTCCAATCAATTACAATTTTCGAAGCGATGAAAAAACCTGCGCAAGTTCAAATTGCAATTGATTGGTGCAGAGAACATTATCAAATGGAAATTCAATACCCACCTTCCATAGGACCAAATGCATAGGCAACTACATTCGAGTTATCCACAACTCCCGCACTTCCAACAATAGAAGCAGCTGCAATAAGTGCACATAATGTGATAGCAAAAATTTTCTTTTTCATGGTTTTGTACCTCCAGTTAATTTTGAGATTATGGTAAATTCCAGAGGACAAAGAGACCATTCGATGTGACGTAAATTTAAATTTACGCGATATCGAATGGTCTTTTTACATGAATAGGAATAAAATTAATTAATTTAACAGGTTGTTTTGGGAATCAGGGAAACTGTTAAAAGAGATTGAAAGAAATGAAAGGAAAATGTGAGTTATGGTAAGACCGGGATTACGTCGCAACGAAATTGATTGGGAGAATGTGGACATTCATATCTCCAGAGAAGAAATGAAGAGAGAGCAGGAGCATGAAGCGGCAATACAGCAGGCAAAACAGTATCTGATTAAAAACTTTCCAAAGTTTTGTACGGTGAGTAATGTTTATTATGAGACAGAGACGTTTAATCATGATGCAGGGATGTATGAAGTAATGCATGTGGATCATATTGTGATCGGTGATCAGGCGATCTATGTGATCAAGACAGTGAAGTTTCCGGAGAATGTAGAATTATACGGAAGCTCAGACGCAAAAACTTGGTATTATGCAGAGAACACAGATAAACAGGAAACGCATAAGCACAAAGTGGACAATGCGGATAAGAGAAACCAGAGATATTGTGAGTATATACAGATGTTGGCAGGAGAAGCTATCAGACGGGATGTACCGGCGATTGCAATTGTGAATATTATTGGACTTTCAGATGAGCAGATCCATTTGGATATAGAATCAGGGCATGAGGTTGTGACAATGGATAAACTGGCAGACAGGATCAGGTATTATGAGAGTACAATTGACAGTGATCGTGTGGTGTATGAACATAGCGATGATCTGATAAGAAAGTTCAAGGAAGAAGAGGTGTATGATAATATCATTCCGCAGATACGGGATGTGGAGTTGAAATACAGAATTTATTTAAAACTATCGGAATAGATTTCAGTAAGATTTTAAGCAAATCTTAAGATGAAATCATGGTTTATAGGTTTACAAGTTTCCTTTTATTTGATAAAATTCTATTTTGGTATGTAAGAATAAAATAAGTGTCTTAATATTTTGAGATACGGTCACATTAGGAGGAAATGATGAGTTTTATTAACACGGTGTTTGGTATTCCACTTGGATATGTCATGTGGGGATGCTATCAGTTGGTGAAAAACTATGGTTTATCAATCATTCTGTTTACATTGGTCAGCAAAATCGTCATGCTGCCGGTATCTATTATGGTACAGAAAAACAGTATTCGAATGATACAGATCCAGCCACAGATAAATGAGATTAAATATAAGCATGCAGGCGATAAAGATCGCATTGCGGATGAACAGATGGAGTTGTTCAAGAAGGCACACTATAGTCCAATGCTTGGTATGGTGCCAATGTTATTACAGATTCCATTGGTTCTTGGCCTGATTAATGTCATTTATAATCCAATGCAGCATTTGATGCATATCAAGACATCTGTCTGTGATCAGATTGTGGCAGCCACCTGTTCTCTGATGGGGGTAGATCAATTGGGGAGCGGCGCACAGCTTCAGGCAATGGCAGCATTGCAGAATCCGGATAACTTAAGCTTTTTCCAGAATGCATTGGTAGGGACAGGCATTGATATTGAGGCGATCGCAGCACAGGCAACTACAATCAACACACATTTTCTTGGTCTGGATCTGTCTGTAGTTCCACACATTACTGTATTGGCATGGATTCTTCTTATTCCACTGTTCAGCTGTCTTTCTACTGTTTTACTTTGTGCATGCCAGAATCAGGCGAACGTGTTGCAGAAAGAGCAGGGTGCTTTGGGACAATGGGGAGTAACAATTTTTACAGTTGCATTCTCAACATATTTTACATTCCTGGTTCCGGGTGGAGTTGGTTTGTATTGGATTTTCAGTAACTTGTTCTCCACAGCGTTGATTTACATTTTAAATGCAGTTTATAACCCGAAAAAATATATTGATTACGAGGCGTTGGAGGAAAGTAAACGTCTGCTTGCAGAACAGAAAGCGGTAGAGGATGCCTATAAGAAAAAGATGGCTCCTTATAAGGCTAAGGAAAAAGAGGACTATAAGAGGTTTTTTGCCAAAGACAATGAAAATAAACAGTTAATGTTTTATTCTGAATCCTCAGGATTTTATAAATATTATCGTGGAATGATCGAAGAGTTATTGGAAAACTCGGATATTGTGATCCATTATGTTACAAGTGATCCGGAAGATCAGGTTTTCCAGATCAGGCATGAGAGGTTTAAAGCATATTATATCGGAGAGATCAAACTGATCACTCTGATGATGAAATTGGATTGTGATATTGTTGTTATGACAATGCCTGATCTTGAAACTTATCATATCAAGAGAAGTTATGTGAGAAAGGACATGGAGTATATTCATGTGCCACATAGTATTGACAGTATGAATATGACTTATCGAAAGGGAAGTATCGATCATTTTGACACTATTTTCTGCGTAGGTCCACATCATAAAGATGAGGTCGAGAAGATGGAAGAAACCTATGATCTTCCGCATAAAGTATTGTTAAACTGGGGTTACTGCCTGCTCGATGATATGCGAAAAGATTATGAGTCAAAAGAAAAAGTGATCAATGAACAGAAAACGATCCTGATCGCTCCGTCATGGCAGGAAGATAATATTGTAGATTCCTGTCTCGAGGATATTTTACAGAAATTGCGGGCTACAGGATATAAGGTGATCGTTCGTCCGCATCCACAGCATGTAAGACATATGCCAGAGAAGATGCAATTATTAAAAGATAAGTTCGCAGAAGATAAGAATATTGAAATTCAGACAGATTTTTCTTCTAACGATACAGTATTTAATGCAGATCTGATCATTACAGATTGGAGTGGTATTGCATATGAATATGCGTTTACAACATTGAGACCGGTATTGTATATTAATACGCCGATGAAGATCATGAATCCGGAATATGAGAAAATTGGGGTTGTGCCAATTAATATTTTCATGAGAGACAGCATCGGATGCAGCCTGAATCTGGATCAGTTAGACCGTGTAGCAGATGAGGCAACGAGATTGATCGAGCAGAGAGATTTATACCACGATAAGATTGATGCTTTTGTGAAACAATATGTATATCATTTGGGAACCAGCGCAAAAGTTGGAGCCAATTATATAAAATTACGTTTAAAACAAATTCATTCAGAAGATTAAAGGAGAAAAGATTGATGAAAAATTTAATGAAACAGATTACAAAGAACGGAAGAATTTTTTGGGTGACTTATTTTACTTTCTTTCTTATTTTGGCAATGCCAACGCATGCATGGGCATATGTTGATCCGGCAACCTTAACTTATGTAGTTCAGATTATTGCAGGTGTTTTTATTGCGGGTGGTGTTGCAGTTGGTGTATACTGGAGAAAAATCAAGAAGCTTTTCTCTAAGGACAAAACATCTGTTAAGAAGCATGAGTCAACAGAGCAGGAAAGAAATGCAGCAGCAGCAGCGGCTGATGAATTTAACGAAGACAAATAGGAATCGTATCATTCAGAGAGAGGAATACAAATGAATATCAAGAGGAATATTTTATTGAATCCGGGACCGTCAACAACAACGGACACGGTAAAAATGGCACAGGTTGTGCCTGATATCTGCCCAAGGGAAGATGAATTTGCTGAAATGATGAGACAGATGAGGAAAGACCTTGTGAGGATCGTACACGGAGATCCTCAGAAGTATACTTCAGTTCTGTTTTGTGGTTCCGGCACATTGAATCTGGATGTATGTGTAAATTCACTTCTTCCAGAAGGAAAGAAGATTCTTGTTGTAAATAATGGCGCATATAGCAGCAGAGCAGTTGAAATCTGCGAATATTACGGATTGGATCATATCAATCTGCAGTTTCCAATCGATGAACAACCGGATCTTAAAGTGGTTGAGAAAACGATGAAGGAAAATCCGGATATTGCTGTGGTATATACAACACATAATGAAACCGGTACGGGTGTGGGAAATCCGATTCGTGAGATAGGGGCAATTGCGCATGCACACGATGCGATTTTTATTGTTGATACGACTTCGACATATGCAATGGTTCCAATCGATATTGAAAAGGACAATATCGATTTTTGTATGGCATCTGCACAAAAGGGATTGATGTCTATGACAGGATTATCTTTTGTAGTTGGTAACGAAGAAATCATAAAGAAATCCAAGGATTATCCAAAACGTTCCTATTATTGTAATTTATATCTACAGTATGAATATTTTGAAAAAACGGGTCAGATGCATTTTACACCACCGGTTCAGACGGTATATGCTACCCGACAGGCATTAAAAGAGTATTTTGCTGAGGGAGAAGAGGCAAAGTGGGCACGTCATTCCAGAGTGATGAAAGCCATTCATGAGGGACTGAAAGAGCTTGGATTTAAAGAACTGATACATCCTGAAATTCAAATTGGTCTGGTTGCGTCGGCAGTATATCCTGATGATCCGAATTGGAGCTTCCAAAAAGTTCATGACTATTGCTATGAGCGTGGATTTACGATTTATCCGGGAAAAGTGACAACTACTGATACATTTCGATTGTGTGCGTTAGGAGCCATCGATGTGGAAGATATTGAAGCGTTTTTTAAAGTGTTAAGGGAAGCGCTTATAGAAAATAATATTCGAGTTCCGGTACAATACAGATAGTGAAAGGATACAATATGAAAACAGTATATATGTGTTTTGCTACAGACGTGATCCATGAAGGACATATGAATGTAGTTAAAAAAGCAAAAGAATACGGGAAAGTCGTAGCAGGTGTATTATGTGATGCAGAGATGGTTCGATATAACCGTTTTCCGACAGTAAGTTTTGAAGAACGTATGGCAATGGTGAGAAATATTCCGGAAATTGATGAAGTGATTGTACAGGATAGGATTATGTATGATAATGTCATCAAAGAATTAAAACCGGATTATGTCATTCATGGTGATAATTGGTGCGATGGACCGGAAAAGACGATTCGTGAAAATGTAATTGCTTTGTTGAAAGAATATGGTGGAGAGTTAATAGAGGTTCCATATACATATAATGAAAAAGTAAAGAAAATCGATGATCAGTTTAAGGAAAAACTGGCAATGCCGGAATATCGCAGGAAAAGATTAAGACAGTTGATAAAAACAGTACCAGTTGTTAAAACGATAGAAGTTCATTCTGGATTAACAGGTCTTATTGCAGAAAAGACGGTAGTGGAACATGACGGTGGATTAGACCAGTTTGATGCAATGTGGATTTCCAGTCTTTGTGATTCTACTGCAAAGGGCAAACCAGATATTGAGCTTGTTGATATGTCTTCACGGCTGAGAACGATCGATGATGTTTTAGATGTTACCACGAAACCAATCATTTTGGATGGAGATACAGGTGGATTGATCGAACATTTTGTTTATAATGTCCGGACATTAGAACGTATGGGTGTTTCTGCAGTTATTATTGAAGACAAAACAGGCTTGAAAAAGAATTCTCTGTTTGGCACGGAAGTAGAACAGACACAGGATTCTATCGAAAATTTCTGCGCAAAAATCAGAGCTGGTAAAAATGTTCTTCGTACAGAAGAATTTATGATCATAGCCAGAATTGAAAGCTTGATTTTAGAGCGTGGCATGGAGGATGCGTTAACCAGAGCTTTTGCATATGTGGAAGCAGGTGCTGATGGCATTATGATCCACAGCAGAAAGAAAACAGCTGATGAGATAATTGAATTTTGTGACAAGTTTCGGGCAAGATATTCTGATATACCGATTGTTGTTGTTCCGACTTCTTATAATTATATTACGGAGGCAGAACTGGCGGCTCATGGTGTAAATATTGTTATTTATGCAAATCAGTTAACCAGAAGTGCATTTCCGGCAATGGAAAATACAGCAAAAGAAATTTTGAAAAATCATAGGGCTCTGGAAGTGGATTCAAAACTTATGCCATTTAAAGATATTATTACATTGATAGATGAATTGTAATTTAAAAATGGATTACGAATATTGATGTAGTGGTATAATAATTTTTGATGAGGATAAAAGAGATGAGAGTAGAAACATTATTCGATGTATTAGATTCTGATTTTTATACGGGAGTTCCGGATTCACAATTACAGGCATTATGCAATTTTCTGATCGATAAGTACGGAATTTCTGAACATCATGTGATAGCAGCCAATGAAGGAAATTGTACTGCACTTGCAGCTGGACATTATCTTGCAACGGGAAATGTACCTGTTGTATATATGCAGAACAGCGGTATTGGAAATATCATTAATCCGGTTGCATCTTTATTGAATGATAAGGTTTATGCAATCCCTTGTATTTTTGTGGTTGGCTGGCGGGGAGAGCCTGGTATTCATGATGAGCCACAGCATATCTATCAGGGTGAAGTAACCCTGAAACTTTTGGAAGATATGGATATTGCAACTTTTGTAATAGGAAAAGAGACAACGGAAGCCGAATTATATGCAAAGATGAAGGAATTCCGTAATGTTCTTACAAATGGAAAGAGCGTTGCTTTTGTAGTGAGAAAAGGTGCTTTGGAATATGGTAATAAAGTCGTTTATTCCAATGAATATCAAATGAAACGAGAGGAAGTTCTTGAACATATCGTTGCTGTAACTGAAAATGACCCGATTGTCAGTACAACAGGAAAAGCAAGCAGGGAATTGTTTGAAATCCGTGAAAGAAATGGACAGGGACATGAATGTGATTTTCTTACGGTCGGTTCTATGGGACATAGCAGCTCGATTGCACTTGGTATCGCTATGAGCAAAAAGAATGAAAAAATATGGTGCGTAGACGGAGATGGTGCATGTCTGATGCATATGGGTTCTATGGCAGTATTGGCAAGCAGAAAACCGGATAATATGGTACACATTGTGTTGAATAATACAGCACATGAGACTGTAGGCGGAATGCCGACTGTTGCAGGAAACATAGATCTTGTCACAATTGCAGAAGGCTGTGGATATCCTTATGCTGTATGTGTTGATAATTTCGCTGATTTAGATAAGGAATTAAAAGCAGCGAAAGAAGCAAAGAGTCTCCGGTTTATCGAGGTGAAATGTGCACTTGGTTCCCGTGCAGACCTTGGCAGACCGACTACGACTGCGATTGAGAATAAAGAAAGATTCATGGAGAGATTGAATTGAAATCATATATCGTAAAACAGAAGGACCTGAATAGTCGTATGCTATCCAGGTCCGGTGGCATTTTTGCAGCAATATCTGACCAGGTGTTAGCACAGGGGGGTGTGATTTACGGCGCAGGAATGGACAAAAATTTTAATGTTGTACACAAACGCGCTGTAAATGCGACAGAGAGAGATGAACTTAGAGGATCAAAGTATGTGCAGAGTGACATGCACAATGCATATCGGCTTGCCTGTGAAGATTTGAAAGCCGGCAGGTTGGTCCTGTTTACAGGAACTCCATGTCAGGTGGATGGAATAAAGGCTTTGTGTCCAAAAGGATCTGAGGAACATCTCGTTTGTATGGATATTGTGTGTCATGGTGTTCCGAGTCCAAGAGTCTGGAATGATTATAAGGCGTATGTGGAACGAAAATATCATGGAAAAATAGAAAAAATAGATTTTCGTAATAAAGAACGTTTCGGATGGTCTGATCATTGGGAAACAGTTACAATTAATGGAAAAGAACATGACAGTCAGGTTTATATGAAGATGTTTTATGAACACACTTTTTTACGTGAGGCATGCTATGTATGCCCATATAAGAATCTGCAGCGTATATCTGATATTTCAATAGCTGATGCATGGGGGGTAGAGGCTGCTAACCCGGAATTTGACGATAATCGGGGAGTTTCACTTGTTCTTATAAATACACCAAAAGGAGAAAAATGGTTTTTGGATTCATTACAGGAATGTGATTTTAAGGAGTGCGATTTAGAAAAGTATATGCAGGAACCTCTTCGGAGACCATTTAAAAAACCAGATAATACAGAAAATGTTTGGAAAGAATATAACGAGGTTTCGTTTGAGGAATTTGTAAAAAATCATTATAAAGAACCGTTTTTGTCAATTGTCAAAAGAAGTTTGAAAAGAAAAATAAAGGATATGATACCGAAAGAATTTTGGAATCGGCTCAGAAGGTGGAGGTAATATATGGAAGAAAAAAGGCTGCCGGATCTATGCACAAAAAAGGATACCTGCTGTGGCTGTAGTGCATGTGTTACGATATGTCCGGTGTGCGCAATTTCGATGTGCCCGGATGAAAAGGGTTTTTTATATCCACTGGTAAATTCTGGTAAATGCATAAGATGCTATAAATGCGAACAAATTTGTCCGTTTAAAAAAAGATAATTTTTAATATATTCTTAAGTAGCTTTTCCATTCATAAATCATGTGCTACAATATTGTCAGATTAACTATATATAGGGTAGTTATGAAAAATATTAAGATATGAGAGGTATTTACAATTGAAGAAAAGAGCACTTTTACTAGGAATGATGCTGACGCTTGCAGTAACTTCGGTAGGATGTGGTAAGAAAGAGGCAGATGCTAATATCACAGAACCGATTTATGAAGAATCCAGCGAAGAGGCAGTCGTTGGGGATGTTGTAGACAATGAGGAGGAAGAAGATCTTCCGGATGGTAAAGTCCGTAATGAGCTGACAGGAGAATTAATTGATGAGTCACTTGCAAATCAAAGACCGATTGCTGTTATGGTAGATAATGAATCAATTGCATTACCGCACTATGGTCTGACACAGGCAGATGTTGTTTATGAGATGATGAACAGTACTGAGAATGGTCGTATTACAAGATTCATGGCTTTAGTGAAAGACTGGGAGACATTAGAGCAGTTTGGAAGTATCCGTAGCGCAAGAGTGACAAACTGCATTCTTGCGGCGGAATGGAATGCTGTACTATGTCATGATGGTGGTCCATTCTATATTGATGAATATATTGCACTTCCAAGTGTAGATGATTTTAATGGAGGATTTTCTCGTGTCAATAATGGAAAATCCAGAGAATATACGGAATATATTGTGTCTGGTGACCTGGACAAGAAGTTTGAAAGTACCGGCACCAGCAAAGAGTATAATGAATATTATACAGGGAATCATTTTAAATTTTCAAAAGAAGACACTGACATTACAGATGGAACATCTGCAGTTACAGTAGATATTCCATTTCCACATAATGGCTCTTATTTGACATATGATGAGTCAGAGAAAGTGTATAAGTATTTTGAGTACAAGAAAGAACATGTGGATCCACAGAATGGCAATGCTCAATTGAGTTTTAAAAATGTGATTTTACAGTGTACACCATTTGAATTACATAGCTGGGGTGACGGTGTATATGATCCAAATGGTTACATGTACTATAAAATCGAGAATAATAAGGGAACAGGTTATTATATTACAAATGGTAAAGCAGAAGAGATTACATGGTCAAAAGGCGGATTGACAGATAACACAAAATATTATGATGCATCCGGCAATGAAATTAAGATTAATATTGGTAAAACATACATTGCATTAGTTCCGGATGATGCATGGGGAGATCTTGTAGTAGAATAAGAAATTTCTTAGATATAATTAGTCCAGGGAAAACAAGGGATAAATAGTGTTTTCCTTGGATTTTTTTGTTATAATGAATTAGTATGTGAAAGTTCTGACGCTTATAGAAAATATGAGGAATACAGATTATGAAAATAAAGACATCTGCAATAGTTTATGGAATCCGTTATATCAGAAGATTTGGGCTGCGCACTTTGATAATTAGAATTATAGAAAAAAAGAGAGAAAAGGATTCTGAGTATCAGAGTTTTTATTTGGAAACGAAAGCTTCTCTGGAACAGTTAGAGAAACAGAGGATGGAGGTTAGTCATTGGAATAAGAAAGAAAAGATCAGTATTGTGACACCTCTGTACCATACACCTGCGATTTTTTTGAGAGAATTAATCGAGTCAGTTTTAGAATCTTCCTATGAAAACTGGCAATTATGTTTTGCAGATGCAACGCAAGATGGAGAGGAAAATCAAATTGAAAATATTGTAAAAGAATACCAGAAAATGGATGAAAAATTAACAGGAAAAAAATCACGTATTTGCTATAAAAAGTTATCTCAAAATTATGGAATAGCAGAAAATACGAATCAGGCGTTAGCAATGGCGGAGGGAGATTACATTGCCTTTTTAGATCATGATGATATAATTACACCAGATGCATTATATGAGATGGCATTGGCAGCAAAATGTGCGAAGAAAACAGGGAAAGAGGCAAATATGTTTTATTCGGATGAGGATAAGGTCAATGAGAATAGAACGGCTTTTTTCGAACCTCATTTCAAACCGGATTTTAATCAGGATCTTTTGAATTCAAATAATTATATAACACATTTTTTGATGGTCAGCAGAGAACTGCTGGATCAGGTGGGCGGGATAAACAAAGAGTATGATGGGGCTCAGGACTATGATTTTATCCTAAGATGCACAGAACTTGCAGATAATGTGATTCATATTCCAAAGGTTTTATATCATTGGAGAGTACATGAGCGATCTACAGCAGCAGGTGCTGGAAGCAAGGATTATGCAATTGATGCTGGAAAATGTGCGATAGAATCGCATTTACAGCGGATGGGAGAAAATGGCAAGGTGGTTGTCACCCCTTATTTTGGCTTTTACAGAATAGAATATGGGATAAACACCGAAAATAAGACAGAAGATTACGTTTTGTTTGCAGATCAATCTTTGAAACCATTAAATGCAGACTGGAAGCAGATTTTATATGCAGATTGCAGCCGCAAAAAAATTGGAGTTGTAGGAGGAAAGATTTACGACAGACATCATCGCATTTATGAGGCTGCATTTTTTGAAAAAGGTGATTGGACAGGTGCTGCATGTGGTGAAAATGTATTTTCTGGCTTACGAGAAGGATATGGAGGTTATATGCATAGAGCTAATATACAAATGGATTGTGACAGGGTTTCTGAAAAATGTATGTTAGTAAAAAAAGAAGTGTTGGAACAGATTGAGGATTATGAACAACAAATCAGAACTCCGGAATTTTCGTATATAGTTTGCCAAAAAGCAAAAGAAATGGGATACAGAATTATGTATGAACCAGAAGTAAAAATGATTTTTAAATCATGAAAAAATATGTATAATAAAATATGTATGTGCAAATAGTGTCAGGATTTGTCGTACAAAATAAGTAGGAAGCTCTTTTTTGTTGTGATATAATGGAATTATTCTAAAGTTGAAAAAGAGGACAAGTGCTTATGATGAGGGTATATATATGTCCGGACTGTGGCTGGATGCGCATGGTTTCGCGGCGTAAAAATGTAGAATGCTATAAGTGTGGTGTGCAGGATATGACTTTGGCAAAAGTAGACTTTGCCACATATGTATCCTGGTCTGAAAAAGAACGTCAGGAATATTCTGCGGCATGGATGTACATACATAACAAAGGAAAAATAAAAAGGAATTAGAAAATAATCATGCAGGAAGTGACAATCATAATCCCAAATTATAATGGAAAAAGCTTACTGGAAAATTGTTTCAGGACATTAGAAAATCAATCGTATAAAGACTTTAAGGTATTAGTGGTTGATAATGGTTCCACGGATGGAAGTACAGATATTAAGTCCGATGTTTTAGATGTGGAATGGATTGCTTTGAATGAAAATCTGGGCTTTTGCGGCGCTGTAAATCTGGCAGTGCAAAAGACAGGAACGCCATATGTTATTCTGCTTAATAACGATACAGAGACAGATAAGTATTTTGTGGAGTGGTTGTTAAGGGGGATAAAAAAGTCAGACCATATTTTTTCATGTGGAGCCCAGATGATAGATTATAAAAATCATGAAATATTGGATAATGCAGGGGATTTATATACTGCCATGGGATGGGCCGTTGCCAGAGGAAAAGGCAGACCATGTAAAGATTATGAAACGTCAAAGCGAGTGTTTTCGTGCTGTGCCGGAGCAGCAATATATCGCATGGATATAATGCGAAAGATCGGAGGATTGGATGAAAAGCATTTTGCTTATCTGGAGGATGTGGATTTAGGTTATCGGGCAAGAATTGCAGGATTTGAAAATTGGTATATTCCGGAGGCGAAGGTTTACCATGTCGGAAGTGCGACAACGGGTACACGATACAATAAGAAAAAGGTATTTTTAGCAGCAAGAAATACTATTTTTGTGATTTATAAAAATATGCCTGTTTTACAGTTGGCTTTAAATGTCCCATTTATTTTTATAGGTATGTTCATCAAAACACTTTTTTTTGTCAGAAAGGGATTTGGAGAAGACTACTGCAAGGGGATTTTAGAGGGGATTTACGATTGCAAAAAATGTTGGAAAGTGAAATTTCGTATAAAAAATCTTTCTAACTATTTTAAAATACAATTGGAATTGTGGTGCAATTTAGTGCGCATAATATAGGTGAAAGGACATTATCCCGGTTTGAAACAGGAGATGTCTGTGAAAATAAAGAAATAATTAAGATTTTGGAGCGCTCGTTTTAAGAAAATAGAGTTGTGATTTCGGGTAAATTATTGTATCATTGAAATTATGATAGCTAAGAAAAGGATGGCATTATGATAAAAGATAATCAGCAGCATTTTAATAGATTGCATGTTGTTTTGGATGGATTGGTTGTCATTGTTTCTTATGCACTTGCCTGGTGGTTAAAACTTTCAGGGATTTTTACAAACGATCATGTTGGAGTTCTTTCATTTGAATTCTATATGAAAGCTCTGATTTTTATTGTTCCACTTTATTTGCTGTTATATTATGCGTTTAATTTATATACGCCGAAGAGAGCACAGGGCAGGCGGCTTGAATTATCCAATATTATTATGGCAAATACAGTTGGAATTTTAATTGTGTTTGCAGGATTTTTCCTTGTATTGTCTTATACAGAAGAGGCAAAGAACTTCTCGCGTTCCATGTTTGCATATTTTTATATATTCAACATTGTACTTGAAGAAGTAGAAAGACTTGTAGTCCGCGGTTTTTTACGTAGCATAAGAAGAAGGGGATATAATCAGAAGCATATCCTGCTTGTGGGATATTCTAAGGCAGCAGAACAGTATATAGACAGAATCAAGCAGAATCCTCAATGGGGTTATCATATACGTGGAATTCTGGATGATAATATTGCACGCGGAACAGTTTATAAAGGTGTGAAAGTAATAGGAAGTATTGAGAATCTGACTTTTATTTTGCCGGAAAATAAATTGGACGAGATTGCAATCACGCTTGGGTTGGAAGAATACTACAAATTAGAGAAAATAGTATCACAGTGTGAAAAGTCAGGAGTGCATACCAAGTTTATTCCGGATTATGGCAATATTATACCGACGAGACCATATACGGAAGATTTGTTAGGTCTGCCTGTTATCAATATACGATATGTTCCGTTGTCGAATACGTTTAATGCAATGGTAAAAAGACTGATGGATATCGCAGGATCCATAATATGTATTGTGATTTTTTCACCAGTCATGTTGCTTTCTGCGATTCTCGTGAAAATAACATCTTCCGGTCCGCTGATATTTAAACAGGAACGGGTTGGACTTCATAATGAAAAATTTATGATGTATAAGTTCCGAACAATGTATGTGCAGACAGAGGAAGAGGAGAAAAAAGGCTGGACGCAGAAAAATGATCCGCGTGTAACAAAAGTAGGAGGTTTTTTGCGTAAAACAAGCCTGGATGAGTTCCCACAGCTTTTTAATGTGTTAAAAGGAGATATGAGTCTTGTAGGACCAAGACCGGAGCGGCCGCAGTATGTGGAGAAGTTCCGGGAAGAAATTCCAAGATATATGATCAAGCATCAGGTGCGTCCGGGAATGACCGGCTGGGCACAGGTGAATGGATATCGTGGAGATACTTCCATTCGAAAGAGGATTGAACATGATTTATATTATATTGAAAACTGGACATTAGGATTGGATATTAAAATTTTATTCCTTACAGTTTTCAAGGGATTTATCAATAAAAATGCGTATTAGGAGAAAATAATTAATGAGTAGTGAACCAAATCACAATCGACAAAAAAATCATAAAGCTTTAACAAAGAAACAGAAAGAAGCAATAAGAAGGAAAAAAAGACAAAGAAAGATCATATTACTGGTCGTTGAGATATTAGTTGTTTTAATTTTAGCTATTGCATTGTTTTTAATCAGTAAATTGGGAAAAATCGAACGTCAGGAAGTTCCACTTGAAAACATCGAGGTGAATGAAGGTATTTCAGAAGAATCCAAGGAGATTATGAAGAGTTATACTACCATTGCCTTATTTGGTCTGGACAACCGCTCTAACGGTAATTTGTCAAAGGGACGCAGCGATGTCATTATGATCGCCAATATCAATAATGACACTAAAGAAGTCAAATTATGTTCGGTATTCCGTGATTCTTATCTGGATACAGGAGATGGAAGCTTTAAGAAATGTAATGCCGCTTATGCAAAAGGTGGTCCGGAGGCGGCCATTAATATGTTGAATAAGAACCTTGATCTGTCCATAACAGATTATGTGACGGTAGATTTTAATGCCGTTGTTGAGTGTGTGGATCTGCTCGGTGGTATTACACTGGATGAAGTCACAGATGAAGAAGCAGTTCTTATGCAGGGATATATGGATGAAATCAATAAACTTACCAAGAATAATTCCAAGTATCTTTCCGGTGGTGGAACAAACGTGACATTGGATGGCGTACAGGCATGCGCATATGCACGAATCCGTTATACCAAAGGCGATGATTATAAGCGTGCAGAGCGTCAGAGAACGGTTCTTGCGGCAATGGTTGCAAAGGCTCAGAAATCTGATCTTGTTACGATTAATAAGCTGATCGATGCAGTATTTGGGGATATTCAGACAAGTTTTTCGAATGCAGATTTAGTTGCATTAGCAGCACAGGTATTTAATTACAAACTTGGCGAGACATCAGGATTTCCGTTTAACCATGGATCAACAACTCTCGGATCCAAAGGAAGTGTGGTTGTACCTTGTACATTGGAATCAAACGTAATCGAATTACACCAGTTCCTGTTCGGTGATGAGGAATACACACCATCGGATACCGTTCTTGCAAACAGTAAGAAGATTATCAATGACACAGGTATGAATGAGGGAAGTGGATACAGATAAATGACAGTAGATATTATCATTCCAACTTATAAACCGGATGAAACATTATGTCTGCTCCTGCACAAATTGCAGGGGCAGACCTTTGTCGTTCATAGGGTAATTATTTTAAATACGGAAGAGAAACTCTGGAAACAGGCAGCAGCAGCTTATCCGATTGAACAGGTATTGAAAGAACTTCCGTGTGAGTATGAGGTATTTCATATTGCGAAGAAAGATTTTGACCATGGTGGAACAAGGCAGTTTGGAGCAGAACATTCGGATGCGGATGTGATGGTTTTTATGACGCAGGATGCAGTTCCGGCGGATGAGTTTCTGGTAGAAAAATTAGTGGAGTCATTGCTTTTAAAGGAAGATCAGGTGTCTGCGCGGGTACAGCAGAATGCAATGGAAGTGGCAGACACTGAAAAAAGTGCAGTAAAAGATTGTTTGGTTGCAGTGGCTTACGCAAGGCAACTTCCGAAAAATGACTGCCATATTGTCGAGCAGTATACGAGGCAGTTTAATTATCCAGAGCAAAGCTGTGTTAAAACAAAGGCAGATATTCCGACACTTGGGATCAAAACGTTTTTCTGTTCAGATGTCTGTGCGGCATATCGCAGGGATTTATTTGAAGAACTGGGGGGATTTGAGTCTCCGGTTATTTTTAATGAGGATATGTTTTTTGCAGCAAATGCCATCGAACACGGATATGGCGTTGCGTATGCAGCAGAAGCAAAGGTAGTACATTCACACAATTATACGATGAGGCAGCAGTTTCACAGGAATTTTGATCTCGCAGTTTCACAGAAACAGCATCCGGAGATTTTTGAACAGGTGAGTTCAGAAGCCGAGGGTATGAAGCTGGTGAAGAGTACGATCGCTTATCTTTTTGCAATAAGAAAGCCATGGCTTGTTTTTCATTTTGGTATGCAGTGTGTTGGAAAGTATGCAGGTTTCTGGATGGGCAGGCATTATGAGAAGCTTAACAGAAAACAGATTTTAAAATATACGATGAATCCGGGATACTGGGATATGAGAGAGGATGTTCATGAGTAAGACATTATATATTGTGGTACCTTGTTATAACGAGCAGGAAGTTTTGCCGGAGACATCAAAAAGATTATTAGAAAAGCTGCAGTCTCTGGTCTTGAAAAATAAAATAGCGGATAACAGCCGTATCATGTTTGTAAACGATGGTTCGAAAGATCAGACATGGAGTATGATAAAGGGATTATGTGAGGAAAACTCTGTATTTGCCGGAGTGAATCTTTCAAGAAACAGGGGACATCAGAATGCTCTTTTAGCGGGTATGGCTACAGCAGTAAAGTATGCAGATATGATCGTTACGATGGATGCAGATCTGCAGGATGATATTAATGCGGTTGACCGTATGATCGATGCTTATTATGAAGGAAATGATGTGGTTTATGGAGTGCGTTCCTCCAGAAAAAAAGATACCTGTTTTAAACGGGGAACAGCGCATCTTTTTTATAAGCTGATGAGTTTCCTTGGGGCAGATATTGTGTATGACCATGCAGATTATCGACTGCTCAGCAGGCGTGCGACTGAAAATTTGTTGAATTTTGATGAAGTGAATCTGTTTTTGCGCGGGATCGTACCAATGATCGGTTTTCAGAGCACTACTGTGGAGTATGAGAGGGGGGAACGTTTTGCCGGGGAGAGTAAGTATCCGCTCGGAAAGATGATCACATTTGCGTTTGAAGGAATCACTTCACTTTCTGTAAAACCGATTCGAATGATCACAATAGGTGGTCTGCTGATCTGTCTGATCAGTCTGGGAATGCTGATCAAGTCTTTTGTAGATTATTTTAACGGAAACGTCGTTCCCGGCTGGGCAAGTATTATGGTATCTATCTGGGTGCTTGGCGGTCTGCAGATATTTGCGATCGGTATCATCGGTGAGTATATCGGTAAAACATATCTGGAAACAAAAAAAAGACCAAAGTATATTATTGAGTCGGTGATTTTAGATGACAAGGATATAAGCATAGACCGTAATTTGTAAAAAACGAACTTTGGCAATTCAAGAAATTTTGCTGGATTTTTTAGAAGAGAAAAAAGACATTAAGGGATTTATAAATATTATAGATATGAGTGCAGACAAAGAAAAGAGCAAGACAAATCAAAAAAAAATAGTATGGATATTTTGGGCGTTCATGGCAATCGCTATTTTTGTGATTTTAAATCAGACGGGTTATTCCGACGGCGATGATACCTATTTTTACCATTATTCTACCACCATGGGATTTTTCGAGTACTTATCCTGGCGATATCAGACGTGGGTAGGACGAATGGCTGCAGAAGCAATTGTATATATTACATTTAATCTTGGACTTGGATTTTGGAGAGTTGCAGATGCGGTTATGATGGTGCTGCTTCCAATCGGAATTTTAAGATTGGGATGCAAGACGGCAGGCTATACGGGATATATTGCGTTACTGAATGAGTATCAGGAGCGTGTGGATGTTGGCACAGAGCAACACAATTCAGGAGAATTAAACGTGTGGCGCAATCTCTGGAAAAGCGTCCGGTATCCGGTTTTACTTGCGAGTGGATATCTGTTGATGAGTGTCATGACATTGGGATATTCTGCGGTCTGGGTGAATGGTTCCATATTTTATACATGGACGTTCACAGCAGGAGTCTGGGCGATGATGCCTCTTGCAGATCTTGTGTTTGATACAGGGGCGTTTTCGAACAGGCAATTGATCTATGCGCTTCCATGCAGTGTCATTGCAGCGATGTCGATCGAGCAGATGGGAGCAGTTTTACTCGCATTTGAAGGTCTGTCAATTTTAAGTCTTCTGTTACAGAAAAAAAGAATACCGGTGGCGATATGGATCCAGACGGTTATAACATTTGCAGCATTTGTGATCCTTTTTATGGCACCTGGAAATGAGATGCGTGTAGCATCAGAAATTACAACCTGGATGCCTGGGTACAAAGAGTTGTCTGTAGGAAAGCATTTATTTATGACCATTCAATGGATGTTATCTTCCTTTGCAAATGAGGGAAAGGCATTTTTTATTGCAATCTGGACAGCAGGGTTCCTTTTACTGATGAAGTCAAAAAAAGCAAAAGTTTATCAGATTTTAGCAGTCGTTTTTAGTGTGGTGGCACTTCTTCCTTATGCTGGCATTTCTTTTTTTTCGGAGATGGGTATTGGATATATTGATATCGAGCAGCGTCTCACAGAGCTTCCAACATGGCAGACGATGAACATACAGAATCGGATTGCCTTTTTCTGGTGGATAGCAGCAGTTCTTTTTACTATGGTTTTATTGTGGAAAGTGACAGGACATTCTGTTTTTATCAGCATGGTTTTTCTTGGGGGAATTGCCAGTGAGGCAGTGTTACATTTCTCACCAACGATTTATGCATCGGGTGCCCGTGTTTATTATCTGACGGATCTCATGTATTTATTTATTATTTTGTGGATGGTAATGCACATGGATAGTGAGAAAAAGAAAAATTTATTTATTGCAGGAGTTGTAGTTCTTGGTGTTGCAAATTTCCTGTCACAGTATTCCATCATGTTATTAAAACTGTAACATTCATTTACAAATGAAAAATTTGAACTTCCTGTTTCTCTGGTTTAGGAAAATTTGAGAGATGGGAAGTTTTTATTTTCAAAAAACATTTTTTCTTGATATTTTTATCACAATTCGAACACAATTTGACGCTAGACTAAGGTCATAAAGATAAAGGCAGCAGATAATAAGAAGCTGCACAGAAAGGGGCAAATTGTTATGGATAACAATTATTACAACAATAGTAACAATAACAACACTAACAGCAATAGCAACTATAATAACAATAATAGCAATAATAGCAATAATAATAGCAGTAATCAGTATTCTGATTCTTTCTACTCATATAATAATCAGCAGAATCATGGAAATCAGAACAATACACAGAACGACAGTACAGCATCCCAGGCAGGCGGATATGGCTCCACACAGAGTTCTATTTATGGAGGTCAGAACAACAGTCATGGCTCTGGTTATGGAACGACACAGAATAACAGCCAGAGTGCTAATTACGGAAGTGCCCAGAATTATAATCAGAGTGCCGGTTATGGAAGTACCTGGAATAACAGCCAGAGTTATGGCTATGGAAACCAGAACGGTAACTATGGAACATATGGCAGCAATCCAAAACCAGAGAAGAAAAAGAAAGAAAGAAAACCGGGTGGATTTGGAAAACAGCTTGCAAAATGTGCAGCGCTTGCACTTGTATTCGGACTGGTTGCAGGCGGTGTCATGACAGGCGTTAATTATGCATCCGGAAAAGTTCTTGGAACAACCAATGCAGGAAATGTACAGGCTTCATTGACTACCGGAGATGATTCTACCGTACAGCCGACAGCAATCTCATCTTCCTATGTAGCAACAGATGTTTCAGATATCGTCGATGAAGTAATGCCTTCTATCGTAGCAATTACAAATGTAAGCCAGACAGAGTATCAGAGTTTCTGGGGACAATCCAAGACTTATGAGAGCACAAGCTGTGGATCAGGTATTATTGTAAGTCAGGATAAGGAGTATCTTTATGTGGCAACCAATAATCATGTTGTCGAGGGAGCAAACAGCCTTACTGTAACTTTTGCAAATGATGATACGGTCAGTGCAGAGATTAAAGGTACAGATCCTTCTACAGATCTTGCCGTTGTAAAAGTTGCCCTGAGCAGTATTAAAGATGATACTATGAGTGCAATCAAGGTTGCAACACTTGGTTCTTCTGATACATTAAAAGTGGGTGAATCCTGTATCGCAATCGGTAATGCCCTTGGTTACGGACAGTCTGTAACAACCGGTGTGATCAGTGCATTAAACCGTGAAGTTTCTGTTTCAGATTCCTCCAGCAGCACCAATTATACGGCAGAACTGATCCAGACAGATGCAGCAATTAACCCTGGTAACAGTGGTGGTGCATTATTAAACACAGCAGGGGAAGTGATCGGAATTAACTCTGTAAAATATTCAGACACTTCTGTTGAAGGTATTGGATATGCAATCCCAATGGATACAGCAAAACCAATTATTGAAGAACTTATCACAAACGAAAAAGTAGATGAATCCAACAGTGCATATCTCGGTATCGCAGGTGTAGATGTCACAAGCGATGTTGCAAAAACATATAATATGCCAACCGGTGTTTATGTCGCACAGGTCATGGAAGGAGCTGCCGCAGAGCAGGCTGGTATCCAGAAAGGCGATATTATCACAAAATTTGATGGAAAAGATGTCACTTCCATGGAGAAGCTTTCTTACAATATGCAGTATTATGCAGCAGGTACTACGGTGGATGTTGTAATTGAAAGATCATCCAATGGACAGTATGAGGAGCAGACAATCTCTGTTACTCTTGGCAAGAAGAATTAAACCGGAGTTTGACGGACGTAGTGTCGCAGATTCTGTGGTGCTTTTATAGGTTGTGAAGGGCAGATATAAGTGCCTCTCACAAGTCAGAATTTTATATGTAATGAAAAAGAAAAACGGTATAAACGAAATATTATGTTTCTGTT
>OGXZ01000321.1_pt1 | contig 28452 bp, 25 predicted proteins | sample 1576431 | NCBI WGS metagenome assembly OGXZ01 (sample SAMEA3541590, study PRJEB24748) | human gut metagenome | biome: human gut; feature: human-associated habitat; material: faeces | place: China | collected 2012
AGCTTGAAAGTTCTTGCCAAAGACTCCAAATCTTGGTCAACAATGTTGCTTTCTATATTCATTTTAAACGTTGTTTTTTATTCAACGTTTTTCAGGGTAAGACAAATTCTCTCTCTTTGTGTTTTTATTCTGGTTTTGTTCCAAAGAAGCCTATAAATTCGTCAAAATCTCGAATTATACCTTCTAACTTTGGATTATTACTTTGAACAATTAAAGCAATATAGTTATCTATATTGTCAGCTTTTAAAACCGAAACTTTGACACAATATCGCTCTGCAAATTCATAATCACTGAACCATCTTTTGAACAGTCTTGCCCTCATTGCTTGGCGATTATCACCTGTCTCGCACTGATACAAAAGTATATTAGGGTTCGTAAGAAAGAACTCCTCTATAATACATTGTATTGTTGCTTTAACTTTGGTGTCATTCGGTGAGGTCAATCCGTTTTCGTTGAATAACCCAAATTCATAAGCTTCATTATCCTGCCAAATATCTTGGTTTCTTGTAAAAACGACTCTAAAAACGACTCCAAAATCTGTTCGGAACTTATAAGAATCGCTACTATTCTGCCATACTGGGTATGGAGAGAACATATTAAGGCGAGTTAAATTAAATGGTTGCATAACAATTTTCTGCTTCTTTACGAGCTTTTGCAAATTCTTCTTGCACTTGTTTCTCCATTTCCTTTTTTCGCTGAATCATATCTCGAAGCACAGCTATTGCCTCTTCCCTATTTTTTATTTTTAATGCCATACTGTATCCTTTCTTTTAACGTATTCTTTTGGCAAAAATACAATTTATCTTTGTATTTACCAAAAGAATCCGTTGTTATTTAATCCTCTATTATTAATAAAAGGAATTCAAAATTATAGATTTTTTAGCCATTTCTTCCCTGCTTTGGTATTAGTCCAAAGCAATATGCCTACGGCAATTACAGCCACTCCTGTCATAGTAAATAACATTGCATCCATAACTATCTTTTTAAAATTTTATTGCCCGTTATTGCTGTTGCACATGTCGCAATCAAGCCGACATAAAATAGAAACACCGACCTCCATGAGAAATCAGTTAGTCCAAATAGGGCAGTTATATTTGTTAAGACTACTGCTGTGAAAATCAACTTACTCATATCGTAAAAGTATTTGCCAAGAGTTTCACGAGCAGTTTTCTCCTTTTCTTTATCTTCTCTCTGTGTCATATTCGACTTTAAATAACAAAGTTATAACATGTTTTGCATATTAACAAGGTTTTAACATGTTTTTTATTTTCCCATAATCAAATCTGTTTTAAAGTGTTCAACTTAAAATATTCTGGATTTCCAGAAGATCCTATGCCTTTTAAGCTATTGCTCTTCTTTCGATCCGATATTTTTTTTATTCCGGTATGTCCGTCATCACCTAGCCTTTTTACGCGCAAAAACGAGTAAGGTCAAGAAGTCATTGCGGCAAGAAATGTAGCTGAAAAAATAAAGGAACACCCAATTTTGCAGAAATTGCGGAAGGCTGCCATTATTTTTTGGGTTCATAATGGGAATGGTTCTTGTTATATGACGTGCCTTACTACCTTTGCAAAGTAAAAAGCATAGGGTCTGATGATGCGTCGTGCCTGATAAAAAAAGTTGAGGTCAAAGAAGAAGAGCAAATGAAATATAGAAATAGAAAAATATCAAAACAGTACAAAAAGACTGTCAATAAAGTTAACCTTTCAAGAAAAGGATTATCGAGAAGACTTAAAGGATAAGGAAAGGTTAAAATGAAATTTAGCGTATAAAAGACACGAAGCTAAATAGTTGTAACGATGTAATGCCCAATAGTTTACGGCAGAGTAGTACCATAAACATATTGATGTCTGTATGTCTAAACATACAGGCATATAGACATCACAACGGATGTTACCTCTCTCCCTTTAGCCGTGTGTTGAGCTTGTGACAAGCACGACACTTGGTAACGCGACAAAAGGCTTTGTTGCGTTAGGGTTTCCGCAGCCATACTCTTAGAGGTATGGAGTGTTGGATCACAGTCTTCTCAGTGAAGATGTGATTTGATACATCTTCTGAGAAAAAAGACCGTGTACCATAAACGACATATACGAAGTGTATGGCTGCCAAAAGCTATTAAATACTCAAGTTTCGAGAGGCATCTTGAACAAACAAATATCCTTGTCACAAGTCTAATTCATAGATGGAATGCTCAGTTTTGCAGATATCCCTTTACCTTGTTTCGGGCAGCAGTAAGACTGAAGGACTTAGGGTCGAATCCACCTCCAAGCCATTCTATCATCTCCTCATACTCATCATCAGCAGGATTCTTGAGCACATTGAGCAAATGGCGATAGCCGTAAACTCCACCACAATCCTCTGGAGGACAGGCACCACTTCCCTTCAGCAACTCTACTTTCACCATTTCGTTATCATCTACGGCCTGCTTCTCTACCAGAGTTATCTCATGAACCCAGCTGTCTCCGAAGTCATATTCCCATTTTATCTTACTTTTCACCCTGCTCAGCAAGCTACCTATCGTACATTTACTAGCATCCTCCTGCATGCCTGTTATCCAGGCATCATCGCTAGGTTCTGCATAATAAGTATTACCAGCTATAAACTGGTTGAGATGATAGCCTTCCCAGCCCACTGCCCGAACCAGGATTTCACCTAAGTGATTCAAAGTCAAATCAGAGGGAACAACCAACTGGCGATAAACTTTGCGCGGCGAACCTTTCAAGTTAACATCCAGGATGAGTGCATACTTTCGCTTGCCTTTTCTCGCTGGTTTAGCTTTGGGTTTGCCTGGTTTGTAACCACACTCCTTATAGAACAAGGCATCAGCATCGCGCTCGTCATCAGCATCGCACTCGTCATCAGCACCAATAAACCAGTTATCGTCATCCTCATCATCGTCATTAAACCAGTAGTTATCCACATCAAAGTTGCAGTCTTCGCCTTCAAGCAAGAGATTCAAGAGTTCCTTGAAATCTGCAAAACCAACAATCCGCTCATCTGTTCCCTTAGAAAGCAACTTGGTTATTTCCTTGAATCCACCCTTGAAGAGCATTGGCTGTATGTCAAATTTCTTATAGATGTCCTTAACCAGAGGCAACAGATCTACCGCCTTGATTTCAGCAAGAGCTTCCACCAGCCAATCCATCGTCATGGCAGGGATAGTCACCTCTACACATGATTTCAGTACATCCGCAGCCCATACCAATACCTGCAGGCGGCAGAAAGGATTCTCCACAGCCATCTGTACCACAGCCTTGAAGATAATCGGATAAGCTTCAGGCAAGAATCCTTCGGTCTTTATTGTCTCTTTCAGTTCATCAAGATGCCCCACGCCTACATGAGCCAAAATCAGGGTAATGGTATCTTCGAACGTACCGAAATAAAACTCATAGAAGTCCATATTCTGCTTCAACAATTCGAGGATAATATCAAAGAGTCCTGTAAGCTTGAAATCATCTACCAGCTGGAAACCAGCTACCATAGGCAAGGAAGTGGCGTTCTCCTCCTGTGCGAAACTGCGCGTCAATCCGTCAGCAAGAATGCGCATAAAGAAATTAAGCATTGCATCTTCCTGCTCTTGATGCGAAAGGGAAACCATCTCATTATGAGCCACTTCATACGCATGAAGAACATCGCTTGGCAAGGCTGCACACAATAAAGTCTGCAGATATCCCGCCAAAGGCTTTACCTCCTTGGTATAGTCGGGCCGCTGATAAGTGTATGTATCCTCCAGCACATCATCCTGAAGGCTTCCCGACTGTGCGATATTTTTGAGATCAACCATCAACTGCATTTTCTCTTCGGGTGACATTACGCTCAACATTTCGCTTAGCGCATCCAACACAGGATTGCCGCTGCCTTTACTTTTTTTCTTCTTTGCCATAAATGCATTTTTTTCTAATTCTTTCTTCTTCTTTAATTTTCAAAAATCCACAATAAGGATGTTTTGCTTCAACAGCTGTCAATGACTTATCAATTGAAACAAGCTTTCTCCGTTATTACCAGCACATGGCTTTCGTCGCTCAGTGTGGTGGCAAAAATATAAGTACCCCAGTTCGGGATAAGAATAGTTCATAAAAAAGTTGGTAGCCTCACAAATATTTTGTACCTTTATAGGTGAATTACAATAAGTTACAAATATATTTGATATGACTACTGTCTGATATTTTCATGAATAGAAGAATTATAATTTTTCATATACCGATGTAGAATTCATATCTTACAAATTTCAAATATTTTTCTTCTTAGTGTTAGATATGAGCTTCCAAGAATCATTTTTGCAATTTCCAAAAGCATGTATCGCAGCCTTTTTACAAACCGATATGACGGCGAGGATATTATCTTCATAATTTGATTGATAGTTGTGTCCTCTGTTATAGCATAACGCCCACGCAATGTTGAAGTTTTATAATGTTTTTCTTTTGCCATAATGGCCGAAGTGTCAATCATTTCAATACCCGACTTCAACATCCCATCAAGAACCCTTTCAGAAACATATCCATTGGGAATAGATGCCAAATTAGGTGACTGACCGATAATTTCTTTTAAAATCGCCTGTGATACAGCCCATTCATCATCAATCTCTTTTTCTGTAAGAATGCTCATCCTTTCTGGATGAGTATGCGAATGACTGCCTACATAATGTCCTCTTTGAAATAGTTGCTTTACTTGCTCACCATTTAAGAAACCTTTTGTACCTAAATAAGCAGTAGAAATATAAAATTTTCCTTTAATACCATATTTTTCCAATAGTGGTGCAGCAATCAAAATTGAAGATATTCCTCCGTCATCAAAAGTAAAGTCCACCGATTATTTCGGAAGATTATTACATTTTAAATAATTCACAATTGACTGCACTTGTGCTTCAAAAGCTTTAGCAGAAACTTTGTATTTTAGTGCTGTACTGTTCTGAAATCCAGATTCTGATTTGTCACTAAAAAACAAATCATGATACATTAAAACGATTTGCATTGACATAATTATAAAGAAACGTTTTCGTTAAGACAGATGAGCATAGACGAGCTTGCTCGATCTATGCCATGGCGAGAAAAGGTGCCATAAAATGAAACCTATAAACCAAACATGTTAAGAACTTTCACAATCAAAGGCCTATACCTCTTTAATATGGCCCTAAATGGTATTTCCCAAAACATACGTCTGTGCATGTTTTTATAGGGTTGCATATCTTGGGGGTCATAAAAATGAAAAGCTTTGGCCTCAGCCTTATCACTTTTATATTTTTGCCATGAAATATTTCCTCGCCACACGTTTATAACATCATAAATTTCATTCATTCCTACAATAGCACTTGTCATTTTAGACGATGCTGTCAAAGGCATGTTCAGGCACGATTGAACCCATAGCAAAGGAAGATTTGCGCCTGCTTGAAATGAAAGATGACAGAAGCCATCATTGCGTAAATTCACTTCATAAAAATAGGCTTTACCATCCATCATGCCATACTCTGCGCTAAACAAGCCATGATAATCTATTATGTCAAATAGTTTTGCCAAACCTTTGGGGTTTAGATAGTCGGGTATTTCAGGATAAAGATGTCCATAGGAGCCACCTCCATCATCGCTCCATCGCTCCAATGTGTGATGGCCTGCAAGTTTCAATGTCCCATCAGGTAACCTGCAACCATATACAACCACATCACAGCTTTTGTTAATATATTGCTGAAGGATGTAAGTGTTCTTATGATTAAGAATTTTGCTAAAAGAGAATAATTCGTCTTTATTTTGCAGCAATTTGGTCTTAAATTCGGTTCTTCCTTCAACATGCACAGGCTTCAATAAAGCAGGAAATGGCACATTTATGGTTGTATCGCCATACTTGTAGGGTTGTGCCTCTGGACTTAAAAGCCCTGCTTCATGAGCACATCTTCCCATCTCATTCTTATCCGTCACTTTTATCAAGACCTTCGGATCTGTAGTACACATTAAAAAAAAGCGCTTGACAAGAAGATCGTAGTTTTCAGCAATACCCAGCGATGCTCCATCTCCACCTGGAAATAAGAACGCTTTGTTACTGTCTTCATCTTGCTCAGGATAATTTTCTATCATATACTCAACACTCTTTTCTAAAGTATGAGCAATATAATAGTTTTTACAATACCTACTCGCTGTTGCTACTCCTTGCTTGCGCCCTGTTACGACCAACGTAATGTCAATATTTGCAACCGATAGAGAACGCAACAATCCGAGAGTGTTGTAATTATCTGCGCCCCAAACAACAGCACGTATTTTTTTATCTTGTTGATTTGTAATCATTTATCTATTTTTCAATTATTATTCTTAGTTGACTACATAATTCTGCTGCAATCCTTGATGCATAGAAATATAGGCTGTATTTGCCTCTAAGAAAAATCTTTGTGTACTCATACATACATTTAAGACTGTTAAGACTCTGCTCTTTCTTCGAACGTTTAGAGGTAACAGCACTACCCTCGCGAAAACGTCTGTAATAGATTGCATTCTTTGAGGTGAAAGCCATTTTTCTATACTTATCCGATATTAAAAACATAAAGATGCTATCTTCACCGTTTTTAAAACGAACATCAAACCGTCTGTCTTGTATGTAAGCCATTGGAATGAGTTTCATACATGGCCCAGAAAAATATTTTCTTACCTTAGATGAAATGCTATTACAGCCATTTTTTGTACAATAATCGTAAGCATCTGTTATGCCATAAGACAATTGTGTATTAGCAAAACCATCGTTGAAAGCATATGGATAACATAACGAAATGGTGTCGGATGAAGCATTCGCGTAAAGTTCTTCTAAATAATATTGCGAGACATAGTCGTCATCATCAATAAAAGCGATATACTCTCCTTTGGCATTATCCAACGCTATGTTGCGTGCATTCGAGACACCAGGAGTTTCTGTTGAGATAAAGCGAATGTTTATTTTATCCTTGTTTTTTGCAAGATATGATTCTATCTCGCTCTTATATGGTTCTAAGCAACCATTCAAAACAAGTAGCACCTCAAAATCGTCTTTTGCAAAGGTCTGCGCCACCAACGAGTTTAAGCATTCCCACAAATAAGCTTGAGGTTTATAAGTAGGAACAATAACAGATATTTTCATTTTAATTCTTGTACGCAATTATTTTAAACAAATTATAGTCAGAATCAAGTATGCCTTCAAAAAAAAAATAAAACATTTACTTGTCGAGCTGCTCATACACCGAATTGTTGCTTTTAAACTCGGGAACAATGTCCTTCATCTTCTTCACAGTGGCCATGTCGTCATACTGCTTGCTTATCTCGACAAGGCTCTCAATGTCGTTGTTCACCTTCTCATAATCATACTCGCGCACCTGTGCAATGCGTATCTTGTCATGGAAGGATGGTTTTGTTGACTCGGCATCGTTGAGAACCTCCTCATACAGTTTCTCTCCTGCACGCAAGCCCGTGTACTTGATGTGCACGTTCTTGGCACCGCTGAGGTTTATCATGCGCTGCGCAAGGTCTGCAATTTTTACAGGTTTGCCCATGTCGAAGACGAATATCTCGCCGCCGTTGCCCTTTACGCCAGCCTCGAGCACCAGCTCGCACGCCTCGGGAATGAGCATGAAAAAGCGTATGATGTTGGGATCGGTCACGGTTACTGGGCCACCGGCCTGAATCTGCTTCTTAAACAGAGGAATGACAGAACCGTTGGAACCAAGCACGTTGCCGAAACGTGTTGTTACGAACTGGGTCTCGCCTTTCACCTCACCACTTATGACGGCTTTGTTAAGGCTCTGCACATAGATCTCGCAGATGCGCTTAGAGCAACCCATCACGTTGGTTGGGTTCACAGCCTTGTCGGTGGAGATCATGACAAATTTCTTAACGCCATATTTCACAGACAGATCTGCCAACACCTTTGTGCCATAAACGTTGTTCATGATGCTCTCACACGGGTTGTTCTCCATCATGGGCACATGCTTGTAAGCAGCAGCGTGGAACACATACTCGGGACGGTAGGTCTTGAAAATGTTCTCCATGCGCGAATGGCTACAGATGGTGGTTACGATAGTCTCGGCCTTGATGCCGGGGAAGCGCTTTGCCATCATCAGGCGGATGTCGTGCTGCGGTGTCTCGGCGCTGTCGATGAGCACCATGTGTGAAGGTTGGAAGGTGCAGATCTGTCGCACAATCTCGCTGCCTATGCTTCCTGCCGAGCCTGTGACCATGACACACTTGCCTCGAAGGGTCTTGGCCACGCTGTTAAGGTCAATGCTTATCTCATCGCGCGGCAAGAGATCTTCAATGCTCACCTCCTTAAGCGGCGTCGCAGCAACCCCGTTCTCCGTTTCACCCGTTTGCTCAGGGTTCCACTCCTCACGTTTCGACTGCATGTAGATATGGATGCCAGCTGCAATCAGCTCGTCCTGTAACGTCTTGTTCTGACGGAAAGCGTCTTTCGCTCCCTGTGCCACAAGCAACGCATCAATCTTGTTGCTCTTCATGTGCTTGACCAGATGCTCGTCAGAAGGCCACACCTTCAGGCCCATGAGCATGCGGTTCACCAGCTTTGGCTTCTCCGACACAAACCCCATGAGACGCAGGTTGAGCGTCTTGTCGTTGCGCACCTGCTTTGCCAGCCCCATGCCACCTTCAGTCACGCCATAGACATAAGCCAAGCGAGCGTTAAGGCTGTCGAGCGACACATCGTAGACGGTCTTCACTAACACGCGGACAGCCCACAACAGCAGCATGGCTATCAGCGAGGCAAACATAATGCTTCCACCACCAATGTAAGCCACGCTGAGGTAAGGAATCTGCAAAAGAAAGAAATGGGCTATATACGACAGCACGGCTCCAAACACCGTCGCGTAACCCACACGCTGCAGGTCTACGAACGATGAATAGCGTAGGATGCCGTCATAGGTATGGAACAGCTTGAAACCGATAGCATAAAACACCGTGAGGGCGAGGTTCAATAATGACACCTGCCAGAGCACACCAAGCGTGCGCGCTCCTCCATTCATCACCTTAAAAATGGCAAGATAGGAGAAGAACACAATGGCACAGTCAAATATGAATATGCACCAATATGGTAACGATTTTTTGTTAAAGTACCAGTTTACAAGTTTATTAAAAAATTGCATTTCTGTCTTTGTTAATAAATACACCTATTATTCTAACGCAGAATAACACGTTTTATTACATCTACGATGTAGACAATGTCTTCATCGGAAACACATGGTCCGCTTGGAAGACACAAACCACACTTGAAGAGCGACTCGCTTACGCCATTTACATAACACGGACAATCGCTATAGACAGGTTGACAATGCATTGGCTTCCACAACGGACGCGACTCAACATTAGCCTTGTCAAGAGCAATGCGCATGGCCTCAACATTACGATTAGGTTCAAGTTGGGTATGAACCGACTTTGCCGCGTGGGTAACGCCAGCTGCACCACCCACAGCACCATTAACAACCTCGGCATAAACAGCATCGTCACCCTCCACACGCAGATGCTCATCAAGAAGAATAGTGCATAGCCAGAAGTTAGAATCGATATCAGAATTAGCATTGTCATGCACGGTAATGCCGTTTACATCGGCAAGCAGTTTCTTATAAAGGTCATGCACATGACGATGATGGGCTATATGGTCGTTGACAACTGTCATTTGACCGCGACCAATGCCAGCGCATACGTTGCTCAAACGATAGTTATAACCAATCTGCTCGTGCTGATAATAAGGATAAGACTCGCGTGCCTGTGTAGCAAGAAACATGATGTTGTTCCAAGCCTGGTCGTCAGGACAGATAAGAGCCCCTCCTCCACTCGTGGTTATCATCTTATTGCCATTAAAGCTAAGCACGCCATACTTGCCGAACGTGCCACAAACCTGTCCTTTATAACGAGAGCCAAAGCCTTCTGCAGCATCCTCAATAATGGGGATATCCCACTTGTCTGCCACAGCAAGCAACTCAGATATTTTTGCAGGCATTCCATACAGATAAACCACAATGATGGCCTTTGGCTTGCGTCCTGTTTTTGCCACACGGTCAGCAATAGCCTCATCAAGCAGTTGCGGATCCATGTTCCATGTTTCGCGCTCGCTGTCCACAAAAACTGGTGTCGCACCAAGATATTTCACTGGGTTGCTTGATGCGCAGAACGTGAACGACTGAACCATCACCTCATCCCCTTCGCCTACTCCACAAGCGATAAGAGACAGATGAACAGCCGATGTGCCTGAGCAGAGTGCCACTACACGCTTGCCCTCACCAACAAATTCCTCCAGGTCTTTCTCAAAACCATTAACATTCGGTCCCAACGGAACAACCCAGTTGGTGTCAAATGCTTCTTTTATATATGCCATTTCATTGCCGCTCATATGGGCAAGACATAAGTACACTCGTTTTCTTTCCATTTTAAATCTTTATTCTATATTACCTCATTATTGTATTCTATCCGCTTTCCAAGCACTGTTGCCACAATCATTTTAATGTCAGCCAAGAAGCTGTAATGGTCAAGATAATAGAGGTTTATGCGCACCTTGTCAGGATAGATTACATTGTCATTATATTCTTGAGGATTGGCTTGACGAGCAAGCAGCATTTCTTCATCACGATACTTAAGACTTGCAGGGCCTGTAATGCCTGGACGCAGTTGCAACACACGGCGATTGTTACCCTCAAGTTTGTCGGCATAGCCAGGCACATCGGGGCGTGGCCCCACAAAACTCATATCGCCAACAAGCACATTCCACAATTCAGGCAGTTCGTCCATTTTGTAACGACGAAGTTTTGCGCCAAGCGGCGTTATACGACTTTCACCAGCCACCGATACAGATGAGCCGCTATGATGCACGCTCATAGAGCGAAACTTATACATTGTGAATAGCTTACCATCCTTACCAACACGCTTCTGAGTAAAAACAGCTGGTCCATCAGGCATCTTTACACGAATGAGTAGCCATACAATGAGCAATATGGGACTCAAGACAACGAGTCCGACAAACGCCATAATACGGTCGAAAACATATTTTGCTATCATTATTTACTTTTTATTTTCAATCCTATTACTTTGAATATTCCCATCAGCGATCCCCAACCATACGAAAGATGCAGAGTGAGAAACGACATGAGGAGATAGAACACATTAAGTCTTTTAGCTTTCCATATGGCAAGACTGACAGAACCAAGAGCTATCAAATAGGCACACAAAGCCATCAATGCCAACACTCCAAACCACACATTCAGAGGCATTAGCAAGACAGGCAACAGCAACGACAGCACAAAAGCTAAAGGTATGAAATGACGCAGAGACAACGAGTTGAAATATTTGGTATAATACACGGTCAGAATGTTCCACTTGCCGTTGCCGTAATTATTCTTTGCCAAAGCCTTAAATGTCTCACGCGCAAGATAGGTGCACGAGATATTTGGGATTATAAAAATATGGCCGCCACCACGCTTTATGCGCTTATTAAGTTCGATGTCTTGATTACGCACAAGACGCTTATCATAGAGTCCATATTTCTGAAACACCTCACGTCGCCAACATCCAAAAGGCACGGTGTCTACCTCGCATGCCGAAGACACACCTGTTCTGAACGAGGAATTGCCTACACCGAAACGATTGCTCAACACCTCGCGTATGGCAAGGGTCTTAGGTGTCTTGTTTAACACATCGGTATTGAGGACACAACCTATGTTATCAGCATTCAGTTCATACAAGCTATCTACAAGCGTAGAGAAATAGTTTGAAGGATACAGAGCATGCGCATCTAAACGAATGATAACATCACCCACAGCTTCCTTTATACCAACATTCATTGCACAAGGAGCAGTGCGCTCAGGGTTGTCGAGAAGACGCAGAAATGGATAGTCGACGATGTATTGGGAAATAATCTGACGAGTTCTGTCCCCACTCATTCCGTCAACCAGCAAAATCTCCATGTCGTCTTGAGGAAAATCCTGCTGCAGAACGGTGTTGAGAAATGGGACGATATATTTCTCTTCGTTATAAATAGGACAGATGACTGACAGTTTCATATTCTAAAAACACAAACAGTTGGTTATAATTAGTTGATGGGTTAAAGTCGACCATCAATTATGTTGCGTGGTAGAATGCCTTTCACATCATAAACGACACCTTTCTCAACCTTTAACTGAGAGAAGTCGATCTCACTAAACTCGTTGTGAGCCACAGCAAGAATGATGGCATCGTATTTCTCATCAGGAAGTTGAGTTTTGATGCTGATACCATACTCGTGCTTCACCTTCTCTGCGTTTGCCCATGGGTCGTAGACGTCGATGTTGTTGGTGTACTCGCTAAGGGTGTGATAGATGTCCACCACCTTGGTGTTACGGATGTCGGGACAGTTCTCCTTGAATGTGATACCAAGAATAAGAATCTTAGAGTCCTTAACGAGGATGCCTTTCTTGTTCATACACTTGACGACCTGATTAGCAACATAGTCGCCCATACCATCATTCAGGCGACGAGCGGCAAACATAACACGCGGAAGAACGCCATACACCTGTGCTTTCTGGATGAGATAGTAAGGATCGACGCTAATGCAATGTCCTCCCACCAGGCCAGGTTTGAGCTTTATGAAATTCCATTTAGAAGCGGCAGCCTCAATGACATCGTTTGTATCGATACCCATGGCGTTGAATATCTTAGCCAATTCGTTCATGAAGGCAATGTTGACATCACGCTGCGAATTTTCGATTATCTTTGAAGCCTCAGCTACGCGAATGCTCGGTGCCTTGTGGGTTCCATTGATAAGCACCGAGTTGTAAACACTATCTACGATATTAGCCACTTCGGGGGTAGAACCCGAGGTCACTTTCTTTATTTTTTCCACGGTGTGGAGTTTGTCGCCTGGATTAATGCGCTCGGGGCTGTAGCCTGCGAAGAAATCGATGTTATACTTCAGTCCGCTGACACGCTCCACGACGGGCAGACACTCTTCTTCTGTCACACCAGGGTAGACGGTCGACTCATATACCACGATGTCGTCCTTTGATATAACCTTACCAACGGTCTCACTGGCACCCCAAAGCGGTTTAAGGTCGGGATGATTGTTATGATCGACAGGAGTAGGCACGGCAACAACATAAAAGTTGCAGTTGCGTATATCATCAAGATTGGTTGAACAAACAAAATTGTGATTATGTATAGCATCACTAAGCAATTCGTCAGACACCTCAAGTGTGGAGTCATGACCTTGCATAAGCTCGTCTACACGATGCTGATTCATATCGAAGCCAACAGTAGGGTATTTTGTTGAAAAAAGTCTTGCCAACGGCAGACCAACATAACCGAGTCCTATAACTGCGATTCTGATATCCATATCTTATAATGTTAAATTTATTAATTCATTTTTACTATGTGACTCTCGTATAACGAAAAGCGAGAATAACGTGTTATGAGTTTTACCTCATGATGTTAAAGCACATTTTCTATATAATGTTTAAACGGCTATAAATCTCTTTTATTGTTGACATTTACAAAGAAAGCCCACATATATTGATTATTGAACTTGCGAAAGTACAGAAATTATAGAATTTTAAAAAGTTATAGAATTTAAAGCCATGTGTCTTATGGCTGTGAATTCTAACGACTGTAGCGAGCGTTATCTTCTTTAAATTCTGAATTCTTTTAACTTGCGAAGGTTCAGAGAAGTTGATTTATATTCTGCATCTCTCTTTCTCCTTTATGTACTGTTTAATTTCTTCAAGAAGGTTTAGAGAGTTGCGATTTTTCTTGCCAAGCATTACACGCAGACATTCTCTATAAATCAGCAAATCAACACTACGGCGAATGTTTTTAAGCGTTCTTCGCTCACTATAGCCTTTCTTCTTGTTTTGCATGACAGCCACATCAATGAGTGTCTTTTCATATTTTATGTCGGGTTGACGCTCTTTGGTGAGATGCAGATATCTAAGACTCTTGTCATACACCATCTTACAATCTTTGAAGCGATGCAACAAACGATAGTGAATGTCATCTTCCTCGCCATAGAGGAACACACTCTCGTCGAAAAGTCCTACAGTCTCAAACATGGCTTTGTTGATAAAGAAACAAGAGCCTGAGAAATGCATATACTTGGCGATGTAGACATCGAGACGGGTACACAAGGCTGAGAGCACGGTCGAGAGATAGCCGTTCATCATGTAGGTGCATGTGAAAGAGTTGGTGCTTGGTTCCTCAAGAGTAAGCCATTGCTTCATGCCGAGCATGCACATGTTCTTGTCGTGTGAGAAGAGGTGAATGGCTTTTCTGAAAATGGGACACAAGAGCCTTACGTCTGGATTCATGATGAGCACCACGGGGGCAGAGCAATGCCTTATGCCAACATTGTTGCCCTGGCCGTAGCCACCATTACAACTGTTCTTTATCAGCACAATGTCTTCTCTCCACAAGGTTTTGAGCTTGTCAAACATGGCATCGCATCCAACGCTGTTGTTATCAACAACAACAAGCTCTATTTCCTGCAACGGGATGTCGGCATGCTCCATTATTGAAGTAACACAATCGTAGATGTCTTTCTCCGAATTGTAGGTTACTATTATTATTGAGACTTTCTTCATTTATTACTTTCTATTATCAATATTTATCATTGCGCATGTCGGCAAACGATTGATTATCAACAACCGACTACTTATCAGCGGCTGACAGCTTATCGGCATAAACATCAATTATGCCTTGCGCTATGGCACTCCAAGAGCAATCGCCATCTGAATAGTCGCGCTCTATATTTGTCATCATAGCATCCACTCGCTGTGGACTCTCTATCAATGCTTCTATAGCCGTGGCCAAAGCCGAAACGTCTTTTGGGGGGACAATTGTGCCATACTGTCCATCCTTAACCATGAAGGGCAGAGCACCCACATTGGTAGCCACGACAGGCTTGTTTAAGGCAAAAGCCGACATTACAACGCCACTCTGAGTGGCATCGATATAGGGACAGACCACAAACAGAGAGTGGCGTATTAACCCCACCAACTCGCTGTCGTCGAGGTAGTGGTTGAGAAACACTAAATGGCCATCATTAAAGATGTCATACTTGCTTATATCAAAATAGAGATTGCCCTTACCTGCAACAACAAGTTTCACATCTGGATGTTTTTTGCAGGCCTCATCCATCGCCTCACATAGATATTCAACGCCTTTATGCGAGCTTATTCCACCAAAAAACAACACATAATTGTTCATATCTGGGTATTGTGGCTGCACGTTGCGCAGGTTCGTATATGCGCTAAGACGCGACAACGCCACACGCTTATGCTGCATGTGATAGGCTTCGATAAACGATTTCTTCTGGATGTCATTCAACAATATAAAAGTGTCAAGCAACCTGAAGCACACGTTACGATGAAAGCGGTTGAGCCATGCGTCCTCGCTTGAGTGAGGCAAGGGGTCGTGTATGGTTATTACGGTGCGCTTACGCAAAAGATAGGTGAAGAATTCACCATAGCGTGGGGGCCATGTGAGATGTACTATGTTAACATTCAGACGTAAGATGAAGCACACCATTCGGAAGATAGCAAGCAGATTGCACAACGACCAATCATGCTTGCCTGGGAGATTTACAATATATGTCTTCGACAAATCGATGTCGGCAGACAAATAGGCAAGTTCAGGAAAATCGGACGCAGGATATACGCCTCCTCTTTTATTTAGTGAGTTAATCTTTATCAGAGTAAGACGCTTGGTCGACTCTGACACTTTAAGAAAATAGAACACATCCGCCTTCTTCTGCAACTCACCTACAAGAGGAATGTCACAATCGGCAAAGTGAGGTGTTGAGATATATGCCACTTTCATATTGTCATTCTTTTAAGTAGTTTAAAAACAATGTCGCTACAGATGGCGTAAAACAAAGCCTACAGCAACACGATATTGTCATGAGAACCTTCAATGGCTATCACATCCAATGCGCTCAAATATTGTTACCATCATTTCATTATATTTTTTGAGATATGCTTGCGCAAAGGAAACACATTTATCTCTATCAAACGTCTGCAATTTATCGAACACATGGCTTGGTGTGGGGGTATGGCGGAACAGCGAATTGCTTGCCACACGACAATCAAGGAGGTCGGCAACCTTAAGTATGTGACGAATCTTGCTCGTAGACGAATCGCAAAACAGACCGTTAGCATGCTTGGTGCCATAATTATCGAAACTAAAGAAAGGCACAGCATTGTGAATGCACACCACAATTGGGTGCATGTTGTTTCCTATATATCCACATGAGTATTTAAGAAGCGCATACCAGTCGACAGGACTGAGCGGCAGACCGATTTCTTTATCCAGTTCTCCTGCTGACCTACTTGTGGAGAACGGCAGCGACACACACTGCACCCCATGCTGCGTGGCAATGTTCTGCAATTCGTTCAACCATGTTTGAGACACCATCGACCGTTTATCGTTCTTGAAACTAACGAGCAGATAGTTGTCGGAAAGACCATACCTTTTCATAATGTCTGCTTTCGATGGCAAGAGCGATGCTGCATTTTGGTTGAAAGCGAACACAGGGTCGGGTGTGACTGGTGGACAGCATTGACCATCGGTTATATAGGAGAACATCTTCTGTGTGTCCTCATCACGCACAGACGCATAGCAGTAAGACATGACACATTCTTTCATCTGCTTGCGAAGGTGCTTTGGAATAAACTTGTATTTTGAATCTTGACTTGCCGCCGACATGAGGGCCACGGGCACAGGCTTGTCGAGATAATTGGTCCATAAGCCCCAAAAGGGATTGGGAAAGACCACATCAGAGGTCACTGAATTAACCGCCACAATGCTACGACAAGGAAAGACGATGCGCTCAAACAATGGATGGTGCTGAGCCACAGCATCGCTTCCTATTATAACGGCATCAATGTGTTCGTTAGCGATGACGTTTGCAACATCCTTTATTGTGCGACATAGAGCAGTCTCTCTCCACAGTTGGAGACGCAGCTTCAACTGATTTTCGATTTGCGATTTTGGTGTGTTTTGTGAATAATAATCCTCCAAATCTTTCGCAAGCCAATTTATAATCACAGGCTCATGTCCATGATTCTTAAGAAACATGTATGTGGAAAGAAGTTGAAGCATGGCTCCAAAATTACAAACTGCATGGTATGCGAGCAAACCTATTTTCATTTTCTTTTCTCTATTATTTCATCTATTGGTCATGGATAGGTGTTCGGAATTAATAAAACCTACTTACTCTATAATAATAAAACGGCATAAAGGTGTGTTTATTATTTGTATAGACCTAAATCATAGATTTTTTGATAATCAAAGCCATCGTTCATCAGCAACACGCCCTTTGTACCACCTGTGCGTCCACCAATGAAACAGCAGCAACGGGTAAGTAGATAGATGGCTGCCAAATAGTCTAATGCATCCTTTGTCGGATTGCGCTCACCATCTTTCTCCTTTACCTGTGCGAGCATCTGGTCTGAGCACATATTTTTGCAGCTATACCTACGCTGATCAAGCGACAGTAGTTTTTCGCCGAACTCTGCTTTCAACGCAACGAGCAAGTCTTGGTCTTCGGTTGCCACAAACACATAATCGCAACGTTGCTCTTTCATCACCTGTCTTGCATCTTTTATTACCTCCGTCACATCAGGCTGGACAGGATGGTTCTTTGGCTTTGTCATCACATAGTCGGTGCCACGACACAAGATGCCAAGCACACGCCCCTTTCCCTTTAATATTTCACTTTCCTTCAGACGAAGATAATCAAGGGTCTTGTCGTTAGGGTGAATATATTGCTTGAAGATGTTACGGAAATAGGCTATCCGATTAGGATTGTCATAGAACTCTGCTTGACCCATAAGATATTTTCCTTGGGGGGCAGGAGACATGCGGTTTATTATCACATTTTTGCTGCCTGCCACATCTTCCAACCCATAGCCTGCAGGCTGCTTGAAGAACATCTCCCACACATTCTCCCTCTCTTTCACATTCTTTAAGGTGTATTGTGTGACGTAATTCTTTAAATCGACAACAGGAATGTATCCAGAATCCAAAGCATAAGCTATATGCATGCACACCTTGTTCACAAGCCAGAACAGTCCACCTCCCTCATCGTTCCAACCTATCACATAGAATGTCTTATCGGCATTTTTGCTTCCAAGACACACTTTGCGCTCTCGTCCCTTAAACAGGATATATTTATGGTAAAGCCAATCGGAACAAGGTATATGTTCAAAAATTCTAATCAATAACTTCTTCATACAATAATAGATTAAGCTTAACAAACTCTGCTTTTATCGGCTACAGACACAGTTTTATAATTATAAGAACTAAAGGTTCTATATTAAACTAACGGCCTAACAGCATTTTTATTTTATAAAAATCCTTCCAACCTATAAGCAAACTGCGCATTTGCATGAAAAACATATATCGATATGTCGGAATAAAGAGATGGATAAGGAAACCAGCGGCAAACTGTGTGGCTATAGCCACAGCTGCAACGCCACCTACGCCATAGCGTGTTATAACAAGCAAGTTAAGAACCACACACACTATGCAACCGCTAACACTGCGCAACACAAAATATTTTTGTTTCTCATCAATAATCAGTATCTGACCCGAAACAATGTTAAGGGCAACACCGATTATCTTAAATGACAAAATCTGCAGTACAGCTATAGAGGCTGCATATTTCAAGCCAAAAGTCCATAACACTATGTAACGTGAAAACACAGACGTGAAGATAGCACACAACACACAAGACCAAACCGTGATGTTCATAAACATTTGCGATTTTTCACGATATGACTCGATATTGGTTTTGCGCTCCTTTACAAGCAACGGACTGACGGTTTGTATAAGAATGGTAGGCACATAGAGCAACACCTCAACAAACTTGGATGCCACAGAGAAATAACCCACCGATGTTTTGTCTATCATATTGCCAATCATGATTTGGTCAATCTGTAAGAAGATTGTTGCAGCTACTCCTGAGAGCAACAACGGAAACGATTGGCGCAAGAGATAACGTGCCCACGATTTGTCAAAACGCCAAGCCCACATGCTACCAATCTTTTTCTTATAGACATAGCAATAGCCTTGGGCCAAGACGCAGGCATCGAACACCAAGGAGATGACAAACCACACAAGCGAAGCATGAACGAGCAGCAACACAATCTTTATCACACCTGAGAGCACCGTGCGAAAGATGCCCACCTTTACGATATATTCGTTCTGAACAAGAGAGGTAAAATAATTGCGTATTACGTCAAACGGGGTGAGCATAACTGTAATGGCATAAACCATTATTATACCATAAGTATAGAGGTCGGCCTCATTCAGATAAGCCACAATAGAAATAAGAACGATTGTGACAAATGAGAGAAACACACGAAGCACAAACACTGTGCCTAAAATGCAGTCTTTCTGGTCGTTGGCCTTTGCCTCTTCTCTTATCTCAATGTTTTCAAAACCGAAAGTGGCTATAACAAGGAATAAGGTGACAAAACTAACGGCATAATTCATCACACCATATTGGGTCGGACCAAGATACCGCGCCACAAAGATGCCTACCAACAATGCGCTTATCAGGCCTGTAATCTTACCAGCCAACGCCCAAAAGACATTCGATATGATGCGGTTGCTTACTTTGTTTTCATTCATTGTTTTCTTTTTTCTCTGCAAGTTGTCTTTTTTCTCTATCGTAACGTCCTTCAAAATAAGCAATGCAAAGCACGACGATGTTAAACCAATAATAAATGGCGATGTGCGAAATCATTGTGAGCACCATAATCAAAACTCCAAGAACAGTCATCGCGGGGGCATATTCTTTCTTTGACTTCAAACATTTTAAAATGTCTGTAAAAAGGAACAGAATCGCAATAACATACAGCAGCATGCCTATCAATCCAAAATCGAACCACGCCTCTAAATAGTCGTTATGGGCAGAAAGCACATAACGCGAATTTCGAACAACCGTGTTGAATCCGTTTCCTGTGATATAAGTAAAGACACCTTGTTTGTTTATAAGTCGCCAAGCTTCTTCCCACACATCTGTGCGACCACTACCTTTGTCTTCTTGTATTGTTTCGAAACGCTCAAAAATGTTATTGTCGTCCATGGTTCCTATATAAACAAACACTACGACAAAAGACACAAGAACGCAACAACCTATTATTATTTTAGTGAATTTGCCTTGCTTTGAAACGAACTGATTGGCTATGATGTAAAACAGTATGGCAAGCGCAAGTGCAAGCACACCACCTCGTTTAACAGAAGAAAAGACAGCAACGCAGACTACTATCGTGAGGCACACCCTGCCTATCTTTGAAGGATAGACTAAGACCAAAGGCAGCATGTATAAAGAATAATAAGATGAGCCCAAATGAACGTTCATCAAAATGTTATCAACATCATAAAAACTATAATAAGTAAGTAGAAACATGATGGTGACAACAACAAATAGCGTTTTCAACAATTTTCTGTCGCCTTTATGCAACACAAAATAATAAGTGGTATTGAGAATCAGAAAAGGAAAGGCCGACCAAAACAAACTGTTAGCATAACTTGACAATCCTTCTATCCCTACTGGATTGATAGCCGTTATCATCAACACCCATAGCAGATAAACATTAAAGAAGATAATTGCTTTCGAAGGTATCTCTAAAAGATAGCCTTTTGAGAAGGGACGCAACACAAAAACGCCCCATATCACAAAAGCAAAAGCTATTATGAAATTTATATAAGAGATGCCGTTTTCTGACTCCTGTTCAAACATAACACCACTTGCACTCACTGCAAAAACAATGAGTGCAATGTAATAATATGCAATAAGAAGTTTTTCTTTTGACAAAAACATCAATTCTTACCTAAAATATAACCTTTTAAAACATACGCCAAATCACCAACAAACACAAGCATCGTAATAGCAAGAACGAAAATCATACGACGAGGCTTAGCGGGCTTTATTGGCACACTTGCTCCTTGTAACATAGTGAAGGCTGGGGTACGCTCACGAAGCTTTGCCTCTGCTGCTTGCAACTGGGTTACCATTGCCGTGTAGGCATTAAACTTAAGCTGCATGTCGTTTTCAAGATCATTCTGCTTTGAGCGCACGCTCTCAAGAACAAGGTCCATATTTGCATCAGAATAGCTACCATACAAGCGGCGAGCCTTTTCATAGTCGGCTTTGGTTTTTGCCGTCAACGACTTGTAATATTCCACATCGTGACGAGCCTTCTGGGTACGATAGTTGGTTATAAATACTTGAAGTTTTGAAGACACCGAGTCTGCAAGACTTTTACAAATCAACGGATCCTGTGCCTGTGTGTGTATAGTTATAACGCCTGTCTTCTTGTCTACCGTCAGTCCTATTAATTGTCTTACGGCATTAACGATGTCATCATTATCTTTTGAGAGGTAATAAGGATTTTCAAATGCATCCTTATCGTTTCCACGTTTAACATTTTTCGATTTGAAGACACGCTTTACAGCTCCCATAGCCTTTGTCCACCACGCATGTTTCTGATGCTTCTTAAGATATTCATAATAAGAACATTTCACAGCACCATCCTGAGTTTCAACTTGTATTTTAAGCAGACTGGCAACAAAACCATTATCATTAAGCAAATCTGGATAGAGAAGCGGTGAGATGGCATCTGTTCCACCACCCTGATTAAGGTCAATGCCAAAGCTTGAAGCCAATGATCCAACAGTTCCAAGATCCGCAACATTTCCCATCTCTGGCACAAGCATAGAGCTTGCTGTGTAGGAACGGGGTACGCAAATTATTATGAGCGAAGAAATGACTACCGCTATGGGAAGAGAAATGAAAAACAATTTCTTCTTGCCAAGTACTGTCTGCATCATTTCCGACACGTTTATATAACCTTCTTTCTTTTCCATTTTATTTCATTTGCTATAACGTTAACCAAACATGGCGTATATTAAATACCACACCTTTCTTCGACATGTTAGCAATAGATCCTATCATCGCTGCTATTGACAACATAACTTATCCCAACTTCCAGCTCTCAACTCCCCTTGTCTTGCTGGAGAAGTTGATGCCGAGCTTAATTACAGTTCGCTTATCCGTAGCGAAAGGAGCTACATAGTTTTTGGATTCTATCTGTTGCAGGGCTTCTTCTGCACTTCCATCCAATTTACATTCAATGATGTAAATGTAGTCGGAAGTTTTAATAAGAATGTCCATTCTTCCTTCGCTCGTTGGCAACTCCACATGCGTATAGAACCCCATAATCTTGAAAACGAGATATAGAGCATTCTGAAAGTACAACTCCGCATCGCCTGCTACCTGATAGCTGTTGGAAGCGAAGAAAGCTGTGAGACGCTTCAAGAATTGTTCTGGTTTGCCAGCTTCTACGTCCTTTACAAATTCGTCAACCATCAATGGCGATTCAGAACCTGCCGATGTGTACAACGGCAAAAGGAAGTTAAGGAAACCTTCTTCCACCTCCTTGTTCGGGAAGCCAAGCAGATATTTCTTAAACCTTTCGTCATAGCCTTTTATTGTGAGGTAGCCACTCTGGTATATCACAGGTATCGGATTGGTTGACAGAGAATCAACGCTGTTTATTACATCGTCAGACACCCTTCCCTTTGTCATGTCAGGCAAGCGATAGTTGTGCTTTTTCAGCAAGTCGACAAGGAATGTTGGCGTGCCTGTCTCAAACCAGTAGTCTTTAAAGCGAAGTTTTGCCAACGTGTTCAGTACGCTGAATGGATTAAAGATGCCTTCTGTATGTTCCTCAAAATGATAGCCATCGTATCTTGCCTTTAGCTTTGCTATCGTGGCTTCTTCTGTATCTCCATTGGCTTCAGCAAGTTGACAGATACCTTCCTTGAAATTTTCGAGCAGTTCTTTCTCTGTCATTCCGCAGATGCTGATATAGCGATAATCCATCGAAATGTCCGTCAGGTTGTTGAGGTCACTGAACACGCTTACCTTGCCAAACTTGGTTACACCTGTGAGGAATGCAAACTTGATATATCGGTCTTGCGTCTTCAGAACCGAATAGAAGGCTTTAAGCTGTGCACGGTGTTCTGCCTGTAGCTCTGGGTCGCTCAAGGTCTGAAGAATGGGTTTGTCATATTCATCGACAAGAATTACGACACCACATCCTTCTTTTTCTGCTGCTCTTGCTATCACACCTTTGAAGCGAAGGGCAAGTGTGGCTTCTGACTCACGGGCTCCATATTTGGTCTCCCAAGCCGTAAGGTAGTCGTTAAGCACAATATATAAGCTGTCTTTTTCTCGAAAGTTGGCTGTGTTGAGATCTATATGGAATATAGGATATTTTTTCCATTCCTTCTCCATGTCATAAATGGCCAACCCTTCGAATAATTCCTTCTTACCTTGGAAATATGCTTCCAAAGTTGACAGGAAGAGACTCTTTCCGAATCGGCGCGGGCGACTCAGAAAGTAATATTTGCCATCATCTGCGAGTTTGTACACAAAGTTGGTTTTGTCAACATATGCATAACAATTACGTCGCAAGTCTTCGAAATCTTGTATTCCTATAGGATATTTCATTAGAATGACTCCTTTCTAAGAAATGTTTTACTTTTCTTACTTCGTCATGTTTGCAATAGTAGCAATCATGGCTGCTATCGACGACATGCTTGATCCGAGACTCATGGTCTCAGCAACGCTCATCTTACGTTTCAGCTTGGCAGGAACCACGATCTCGCAGCCTGGCAGCACCTTTGCTCCATGAGTGAGCTTGGCAACCTTGCCGTTCATATAGATAATGTATGTGCGCTTCTTCACAGCATCTGAGGCATAGCCACCGGCTTGGTCAATATAATAGCTTGCGCGGCGACCTTTCTCATAAGCCACGGTGTTGGCGTACATCACAGCGCCATTGACCTTCACCGTTCCGTTATATTGAGGCACAACAAGTCGGTCGCCCTCACGAAGAATGATGTCAGCATCGCTGCCTGGGTACTTAATGGCCTCTTCAAGATCGATACCTACAGGATACTCATCGGGCACATTAAACTTAGCAAGGTTTGCCTCCTTTGCTCCTTCAGCAGCTTGTTGTATGCCACTCGAGTTGTTGCTGCTTGCTGCCAGCTCCAACAGGTTCTTCTGCTGTTGCTCCTGCTGCATTTTCAGCGCTGCACGCATGCGATCTTTCTCAGCTTCGGTAGCACGGCGCATTAGCTTGGCACCCTTGATGTAAGCCAGACCGTTGCTGCCGCCCGATTTCTGATAAAGATGACTCAAGCGTGTGTTGTTGCGCGACAAGGTGTAGGTTCCGGCAAACATAACCTCTCCCTCCACGCTCACGTTCTGCTGCTCGACGTAAGCCGGACTCTTTCTGATGAACACCTCATCGAAAGGCATGAGCACGAAGCCCGGTGTGCCGTCCACAACAAAACCGTCTTTCAGCGACATGGTGTAGTTTTTAGCAATGATGCTGTCTGGACGCAGCGCCTTCGGGTCGTTGACACGACGGCTAACGCTGACGTTCACAAGCGATGCCTTGTCGGTCAGTCCGCCTGCCTGAAGCACGAAATCTTCAACCGTCTCGTTCTCTGCATATTTGTAAACGCCGGGATACTGCACCTCTCCACGAATGGTTATGGTGCGGTCCGACATGCGCTCACGCTTGGTAGGAATGAACAGCACATCGTTCTCCTTCAACGGCACATCAGCCACCTTGCCCGACATGATGCCTGCCACGTCAACGCTCACCACCTCCAACGTGCGGTCTTCCTTCATGCGATGGATGACAGCACGGTTGGTGAACGCCTCTTCCTTCAGTCCGTCAGCATGTTCAATGAGCGAGCGGACGCTGTTCACCTGCTCGCCTATGTTATACAAGCCAGGACGGAACACGGCACCCTTCAGTTCTACTGTGTTTGAATAGCGCGGAATGATTGAGTCGACACTTACAGAGTCGCCATCAGCAATGCGGAAACTTGAGAAATCAAATTCTCCTACGTTGAAGACAGCATACTCCTTACCCGTTTTGCGGTTCACACGCACGGTTTTACGATAGGCATCGCCTGAGAAGTTGCCTGCATATTTGAGCAACGAGGCTATGCTCTCGCTCTGCTTCATCTCATAGAACATCGGGCGCTTAACCTTGCCTGAGATGTTGACCAAGCAGTCGTAAGGTCCTACAACAATAACATCGTTGTCGGCAAGACGCACGTTGCCCGTGAGCTTGCCGTTGAGAATATAGTCGTAGATGTCGACCACCGACACCAAACGGTTATGGCGATAGACCTTAATGTTACGCAGTGTTCCAAGTTCGTTCGTGCCACCTGCCATGTAGAGAGCGTGGAACACGGTGGCGAAAGCCGACAGCGTGTATGTGCCAGGGGCCATCACCTCACCCATAACGTTTACCATGATGGTGCGTGTCTGGCCCACTGTGAGCTTCACGCGGCTGCTGCTATAGCGGCTACCAAGCGTTGAGCGCAGACGAGCGTTGGCTTGTGCCACGGTCAAACCGCTAACCTGAACGGGACCGTAGCCTTCAATATTGATCTCGCCATCGGGCGACACCTCGCTCTGAATGGTCTTCTGTGAAGCACCGTAGATATCAACAATGACGGCATCGCCAGGGCCAAGACGATAGTTTTGTGGAGTAGCGATGTTCATGTTGGGCTCAAACGTAAGATTCTTGTTGTTGAAGATGTCACGTCCAAACACCTTTCTGTGGTTACTGGTGAGCTGGTCTTGAAGCTGCTTTATCATGGTTGCCGAGTCGACAGGCAAGAAGTTACCCATCTCTGCCTCCATCTGCAAACGGTCGTTTTCGTCCATGTCATAGTTTTCTGACAACGGAGCCACGCGTGCTGAGCGATAGTTGTTGGCGTTGCGGCTTTTCACCTCGTTATCAAGACTGCCCGTTCCCTCAACAGGGTTCTTCAACGCGCCGTTGTTCTTGCGCATGCGGCTGTTGGTTGATGCGGCGGAACCTTTAGCACCATAGCCATTGCCTTCTTTAGCCATGCCCTCATACTTCCGTCTCACTCTTCTTATCTGCTGAATGTCAACACCTCTCTGCATCAGTTTCGTCACGATCTGCGCCTGTGACGTGCCAGCCTCATGTTCCTTCATGACAAACTCCATAACCTGGTTGTCTGTCATCGACGACTGTGCCATGATGCCCAGAGGCGCCATAAGCATAAAAAAGAAGAATATAGCAAGTTTTCTCATAACCACAATAAAATTGTCTTCTTTAAAAGAAAAAAATATGATATCGAATATTTAAAATGTCTGATTCGTTTACTTTCACAGAGCAGCGATTAGAACTTACGTCCGCTCACAATGCTTGCAAAGGTTTTGAATATTATTGTCACATCTGTCCAAAGCGTGCGCTTCTTCAGATACGCAATGTCCATGTGCAGACGCGTGAGCATCTTCTCCATGGTGTCGGTATAGCCGTTGTAGAGGGTGGCTTCTGACGTGAGACCAGGTCGCATCTCAAAGACAAGCGGGTAACTGGCATCATGCTCCATTATCTTGTCTATGAAATAGCGGCGCTCAGGGCGTGGACCCACCAGCGACATGTCGCCTTTCAGCACATTCCACAGCTGCGGAAGCTCGTCGAGATGATGATCGCGAAGGAACATCTCCAACGGGGTTGAGCATGTGCTGTCGCTCTTTGCAACAAGCTGCGGCCCTTTATCCTCAATGACGCTGCTCATGGTCCTAAACTTATATATGGTGAACGGCTTTCCTTTGTAGCCGATTCGCTCTTGACGGAAAAACACCGAACCGTTGTGCTGACGCTTCATCAACACCACGATGACCGCATAAACAGGCGACAAGAGTATCAGCCCCAACAACGAGCACATAATGTCGGCGAGCCTTTTTATGAAATGCTCTACCGCTCCCATTCTGTCATGTGAGGCTTCGATACTTATCGTTTGATTCATTACTTTTTTGTTCTTTTGGTTGTCTTTCATTTATAAAGATGTAAAACCACCAATGGCACAACCTCTCTTCGCACCAACGGCACACCTTCCTATTATTATATAACTATAAAAATTGAAAAATGTTGTATCTGTAAGCGCTCAATTTTCGCTGCTCATACAATTTTCTCTCACTTCTTATTCTTCTGGACTCTGTGCTTTGGTATAGATATCATCGAGCACCAGACCACCAATTGTGAAACCAAAGATGGCTGTTATGTGAGCCATACTGCCGTTGATTTGCGCCTTCGTGGCGTTCCAATCGTGGCTTGCAAGAGAATCGTCAGCCTGACATCCTTTAGCTTTGGGACAGTCGCACACGCATGCAGAACAATCGAAATCATCGCCGCGGTTTTCGAGAACTTGCTCGCTGTAGACACACTTAAACTTATGTGCGGGACGCACCTTCATGTGCTTAAACTTCTTTCGAATGGCAGCACCAAGCGGACAACCGCGCACCTTCCAAAACTCAGCAACCTTGATCTGGGTAGAATCCATCTTCAGAGCTGCACCCATGGAAGAGAAAAACACCGCTTGGGTTTGACATGCCCGAAGAATGAGGCTTGCCTTGTCTTTAAGCGAGTCGATGGCATCGATGATGTAATCGTAACGGTCTAAGCAAAACTCGGAAACCGCCTCGTCACTATAAATCTTCTGTAAGGCAACAATCTCTGCCTGAGGATTGATGTCAAGCAGCCTTGCTTTAAGCACATCGACCTTAGCCTGACCTATAGTCTTGGTTGTGGCCATAAGCTGACGATTGATGTTGGTCACACACACACAGTCGGAATCGACAATGGTGAGATGACTGATTCCTGAGCGCACCAGACACTCGGCACACCAACTACCCACTCCACCAACGCCAAAAATTATAACGCGCTTGTTTTTAATGGTGTGCATAACATCCTTACCGACAAGTCGCTCCGTGCGGTTAAATAAGCCTCTTTCCATACCCTAAATTAGTGTTTTGGCTGCAAAATTACATAAATTTTCGCGCAAAAAGAAAAAACACAGCTAAAGATTTGGCAATGAAAGAAAGAAAGAAATAGTAAATTTGCAGTTCATAGATAATCATTATTATCTAATGTCATTACAAAGCTCATGAAGAGTGGTGCGAACAGCAACAAGGGATTGACAATGATTTCAGGGTAAGACAAAGGAATAAATTTGTTGTAAAGAAATTTTGTAAAAGTAAGAGAAATGTGTAAAGTAAAATCAGTCAAAGTCAAACATTCTCATTTTTTATTGTTATTTTTGCAGACAAATTTGCCCTTGACGACAAAATAATCATAAAAAACATATAAAAACAGCTCTTACACGCTAAAGAGTTATAAAGACATTATGAAGATAGGATTGTTTATTCCATGTTACGTCGATGCATTGTATCCGGAAGTGGGAGTGGCCACCTACAAGCTCCTGACAAGCCTCGGACTCGACGTAACCTACCCTCTCAAGCAGACCTGCTGCGGACAGCCAATGGCAAACGCCGGCTTTGAAAAGATGGCTACGGACATCTCACGCCACTTCGACGACCTCTTCAAGGAGTTCGACT
>OGXZ01000323.1_pt1 | contig 28305 bp, 25 predicted proteins | sample 1576431 | NCBI WGS metagenome assembly OGXZ01 (sample SAMEA3541590, study PRJEB24748) | human gut metagenome | biome: human gut; feature: human-associated habitat; material: faeces | place: China | collected 2012
TTGCCGTTCCATTTGCAAGGCACGTTCGCCTTCGAGGTTCTTCTTGGCGGTGACCTGCACTTCGCCCAAGGTTTGCGTGTCCGGCTCCATGTCGAAGTTCAGCACGGTTTCACCCTTTATCTCTACGGCGTTCATCGTCATGTCTTTGTAGCCGATGTAACGGACGGTGAGGGTATAGGTTCCGTTTTTCAGCTCCAGTGTATAGTTACCATCCAAATCGGCGACGGCGCCTTGTGCCGTTCCGCTCACTTGCACGGTGGCTCCCGTCAGCGGTTCTTTGGTTTGTCGGTCGGTGATTGTCCCTTTGATGGTTCCCGCCGTGGCAGCCATGACGGAAAGTGTGAGGAATAAAATAAGGAAGAAAATCTTTCCCAAGTCTAATTTCATGCTCATCTCTTTTCTTTGTACGTTTTTTAATCCGCTGCAAAGATGAGGCAATGACATTACACCGGTGATACATGGAGCATACGTTTCATTTTCAAATCTATTACGATTTGGTTACCGCACATTCTTCCGGATTGTTTGTTATCCTTATATATAGGCTGCTTGGGACGAAAAAGGTTTCTAATGGTTGCTTATTAGAGTTTTATGGCTATTTTTGTATCTCAAACCAATATTGATAAATATATGGCTGTTCATCGTGACGATAGTGAACGTTTCCGGCGCCTTTCCATTCTTGGCCGGATAGGTTGGTGGGAGGCTGATTTTTCTTCAAGGCAGTATCTCTGCTCCGAATATGTCTGTAAGTTGTTAGGCTTGGAAGGGGAATACCTGAGCTTTGAGGATTTCGGTAAAATGATACGCGAAGACTATCGGACGCGTATCAGCCGGGAGTTCCTTGCCATTCAGAATATGGAGGTCTATGAACAGACGTTTCCTATCTATTCTACTGAAGGAGTGGTCTGGGTCTACTCGCGCGTGGGGTATAAGGAGCATTTGCCGGATGGTACATTGAAGGCTTTCGGAGTGTTGCAGCGCGTAGAGATGCCGAAGGAGGAGGCTGCGAAGCAGGCTTTGCAAAGAGTGAACGATTTACTTTATCGGCAGACCTCAATATCCCATTCCCTATTCCGCTTCCTGAAAGACGAGGATATAAGTGCGGGCATTTACGACATACTGAAAGATATTCTTGATTTCTTTCGCGGCGGACGTGTCTATATATTCCAATATGATGAGAAGTGCCGGTACCAGAGCTGCACATACGAGGTGGTGGCTCCGGGAGTGGCTCCTGAGAAAGAAATGCTTCAAGGAGTTCAGGCTGACAGCCTGCCGTGGTGGACGTCACAGATTATGGCACAAAAGCCCGTTCTGCTGGAAACGCTGGGGCAACTGCCGGAGCACGCTTACGCCGAATATGAAATTCTGGCGAGACAGAATATAAAGTCCTTGATGGTAACTCCGCTGGTTGCCAATGACCAGGTGTGGGGATATATGGGCATTGATTTGGTGGACCGTACCCGAATGTGGACTAACGAGGATTACCAATGGTTTAGTTCGTTGGCAAATGTCATCAGCATTTGCATAGAGTTGCGCAAAACGAAGGATGAGGCTGTGCGCGAACGTACTTTCCTCAGCAACTTGTTCCGCTATATGCCTTTGGGGTATGTGCGGATGTCCATTGTCTGTGATGAAAAGGACAACCCCTACGGGTATTATGTGACAGATGCGAATTCTATCTTTGCCGATTTTCTGGGAAAACCTGCGTCGACGTTTATCGGCAAGACAGCCTCGTCCTTTTCAAGGGAGGCGGCCCCCAGACTGGAATATCTGCTTGATATAGTGAACACCGGGACACATAAGGAAATGGACATGTGTTTTGAGCTTACCAACAAGCACTGCCACGTGGTGATATACTCTCCGGAAAAGAATGAAGTGGTGGCGTTATTCCTCGATACGACAGACTCGGTACAGACTCATCTGGCTTTGGACCATAGCGAAAAACTGTTCAAGAATATCTTTGCCAATATACCGGCCGGGGTGGAAATCTATGACAAAGACGGATTCCTGGTAGACATCAACAATAAGGATATGGAGATATTCGGGGTCCGTGACAAACAGGATGTCATTGGAGTGAACTTATTCGAGAACCCGAATGTGTCCGCCCAATTGGCAGAACGTATACAGACTGAGGATATGGTCGACTTTCGCCTGAATTATGCTTTCGACCGGACTGAAGGGTATTACTCCACTTCCAAACAGCCGAAGGATGTGATACATCTTTATACGAAAGTGAGCAAGGTGTATGACAGTAAAGGTAACTTTACCGGCTATGCCATGATTAACATCGACAATACGGAACGGATTGATGCCATGAGCCGTATCTGTGATTTCGAGAATTTCTTCCTGCTTATATCGGATTATGCGAAGGTAGGTTATGCCAAGCTGAACCTGCTCGACCGGAAAGGCTATGCCATCAAGCAATGGTATAAGAATATGGGAGAGGACGAGAATACCCAATTGGCAGATGTCGTGGGAATATACAGCAAGATGTACCCCAGTGACCGCAGGAGGATGCTTGATTTCTTCAGTAAGGCCCGTGTGGGCGAAGCCAAACATTTCCAGGGAGAGATGCGCATTGAGCGTCCGGGCGAAAAGGGAAAATGGAACTGGGTACGTACCAATGTGGTTGTCAATCTGTTTGAACCGGAGAACGGACAAATAGAGCTGATAGGCGTCAACTATGACATTACGGAATTGAAGGAGACGGAGGCTATGCTGATTGAAGCCAAGGAGAAGGCAGAAACCGCCGACCGTCTGAAGAGTGCCTTCCTTGCCAATATGAGTCATGAGATACGTACTCCGCTGAATGCGATTGTCGGTTTCTCCAGTCTGATGGGAGAGACCGGGGACATGGAGGAAAAAAGGCAGTATATGGCGATTATTGAAGAAAACAATGACCTGCTGTTGCAGCTGATTTCCGACATACTGGATTTGTCCAAGATAGAGGCCGGGACATTTGACTTTGTGGAAAAAGAGCTGGACGTGAACGTACTATGTGAGGACATTGTGCGCTTCATGAAGATGAAGGCTAAACCGGGTGTGGAAGTTCTCTTCGACCGTCATCTGCCGGAATGCCGGATTGTCAGTGACCGTAACCGTTTGAATCAGGTCATAGCCAACTTTGTCAACAATGCCATCAAGTTCACCACTGCGGGAAGTATACGTGTAGGATATGATAAGGTGGATGAAACTCATTTGCGTTTTTATGTGGCCGATACGGGCCTTGGCATTGAGCCGGAAATGCAGGCTCAGATATTCGACCGTTTTATAAAGCTGAATACGTTTGTGCATGGCACCGGCCTGGGGCTTTCTATCAGCAAGAGCATTATAGAGCAGTTGGGTGGCACAATCGGTGTGGACAGTGAACCGGGGAAAGGCTCATGCTTTTGGTTTGTGCTGCCGATTGTATAGTATGGAAATGTGCTAAAATACACACTCACCACAAATTATGCAGATTAACACAACTCAAAGCTCTTGATTATCAGAACTTCTAAAGATAATTTGTGCCAATCTGTGTAATTTGTGGTAAGTGATGATACCCTCCGGTTATAATCCGAATGAGAACTTATCGATGGATTGATATACCACACTTGCAATACTCAGTACCACAATACCCAGCGTGCAAATGGCCAGGCTGGCACGTGTATAGTTGTCACTGCGGAATGCTGCAATCGGCTCGTCGCTCTTGTTGATGTACATTGCCTTTACAATCTTCAGATAGTAATAAAGCGAGATGATTGTATTGATAAGGGCAATGAATACCAGCAGATGGAAGCCGCCTTCGAAAGCTGCCGCGAAGATGAAGAACTTCGAGAAGAAGCCCGCAAACGGCGGGATGCCTGCCAGAGAGAACAAGGCTAAGGTCATCAGGAAAGCGAGCTTTGGATTGGTATTGTACAGCCCGTTGTAGTCGTCGAGCGTGAATTTATGGGCACGCAGGGCTACAATCGTGATGACTGTAAATACGCTGAGGTTGGCAAACATGTAAATCAATACATAAAAGACCAATGAAGTCATACCTTGTGAAGTGCCGCTGATAATCCCCAGCATGATATAACCTGCCTGCGAGATACTGGAAAAAGCCATCAATCGTTTCAAGTTCTGCTGACGCAAGGCGAAGAGATTGGCAAGCGTGATAGAGGCGATGATGATCCAGTAGAGCACTTCTTGCCATTGAGCTACCATCGGGGCGAATACCTTGATGAGGATAGTCATCAGCACGAAAGCGGCAGAGCCTTTGGAGATAACGCTTAAATAAGCGGTTACCGTACTTGGAGCGCCTTCGTAAACGTCTGCTGTCCAAAGATGGAAAGGCACCAGTGATATTTTGAATCCCATGCCGGAGAAGAAGAATACGAATGCCATAATCTGCAACGGGTCGCCGGTGAGGCGTGCCGGTATGTCGGCAAAGTAGAGAGTGCCTACCGTACCGTAAATCAAAGATAATCCGTATAGCAGCAATCCGCTGGAGAACAGTGCCGTGAGAATATATTTGGCACCTGCCTCGGCAGAGTGGTGGCGGTATTTGTCGAAGGCAACCAGGGCTGCCATCGGGATGCTTGCCGTCTCCAGTCCGATGAAGAACATCAGGAAGTGTCCGGCGGAAATCATGAAGTACATACCCAGCAGGGTGGAAAGTGTCAGAATGTAGAACTCACCTTGTTTGATGGCAGTGTCCGGACGGCGCATCCATTCGTGCGCCATCAGGAATACAATCAGTGTACCTATACTGAGAATGGATTTCACGATGCTCTGTATCGGCTGATTGTGATACATGCCGCCGAAAGCATCTGCCACAGGACCGGGGACGATGGTGATAAGTGTATGTATGGTCAGCAGAACAACTGGCAGCATTGTGTTCAGCACCGGTTTGCCGTCATTCTTGTGTGCATCCGGACTCATGAAGAGGTCGGCGACAAAAAGGATGACGATGACCAATATCAGCGAAAGCTCTTCTTTGAGCAGGAGGAATTGGGAATAATCCATATCTATTTACGATTTTACGATTTACGATTTACGATTGAAATTACTCTTGGGATTTACGATTTTACGATTTACGATTGAGGTTACTCTTGGGATTTACAAGTCATTTATCAATCGTAAATCGTCAAATCGTAAATAAATCAGTTATTGGCAGCACGCTGTCTCCAATCATGCCGCTAATCCACCATGGTGCCATACCGAGGGCGGCAACGCATGCGATGAGGATGATGACCGCTGTACGTTCGTCCCAGGTTGCATCGCTCAAGGTGAGGTGATGCTTGTTAGTGCAGGTGCCATAGAGAATCTTTCCTACCAGTCGCAGGATATAGACTGCCGTAATCACGATGGAGCTGCATGCAATGACCGTCCACACGCGGTGGAACGTATCGGGATGCTGGAACGAACCGGTGAAGATGGTCATTTCGGCAATGAAACCGCTGAGTCCGGGCAGTCCCAGATTGGCAAGACCGGCGATTACATAGCAGACAGCCAGAAAAGGCATAATCTTCATCAGACCGGAGAGTTCGCGGACGTCACGCGTATGGGTACGTCCGTATATCATACCGATAAGGGCGAAGAACAAGGCTGTCATCAGTCCGTGAGAGAGCATCTGCAGAACAGCACCCGTGCAAGCTGTCTGGTTCATCATCAGGATGGCGAACAACACCAGGCCGCAATGGCTGACGGAAGAGTAGGCATTGATATACTTCAAGTCGGTTTGTACACAAGCGGAGAATGCACCGTATACCACGGAGATTCCGGTAAGAATCAGGAATATCCATCCCAGTTCTTGTGCAGCTTCGGGCATCAGGTACATGGCTATGCGGAAACATCCGTAACCTCCCAGTTTCATCAATACACCGGCATGGAGCATGGATACGGCAGTCGGTGCGGAGGCGTGACCGTCGGGGCTCCATGTGTGGAACGGGAACAGAGCGCCCAGCACACCGAAACCGAGGAAGGTGAGCGGGAACCAGATACGTTGCTGTTCGATGGGAATATTGTGCATCTGTGCTATTTCCAATAGGTTCATAGAGGTGGCTCCGGCACCGTAGTAGATACCCAGGATACCGATAAGCAGGAAGGCGGAGCCGCCCATCAGCATCAGTGTCAGCTTCATGGCGGAGTACTCCTTGCGTCCCGACCCCCATACACCGATAAGCAGATACATGGGAATGAGGGCAACCTCGTAGAACATGAACATGGTGAACAGGTCTATCGAGATGAAGAACCCGAACACACCGATGGAGAGGAAGGTGAACCAAAGGAAATATTCTTTAGTCAGCGGTTGCAGCCTCCAGGAGGCGAATGTTCCGGTAAAGACAATGATGGCCGAAAGCAGCAGCATGGCTACCGAAATACCGTCTACTCCTACCGAATAGTGGATGTTGAGTGCAGGATACCAGACCATGTCGGCACGGAACAGCATTTCATCCGTGGCACCAGCGTGGCGTGCATTGAGGTACATCACGGTCAATGCTGCAGAAAGAACCAGCAGAGCCGATGCACCGGTCACCATCACCGCGCGTATTTGTGCGATGTTGCGGCTGAGCCAAAGACCCAGCAACATCAGCAAGGGGATGAGTACGAATAATGATAAAAAGTTCATCTTTATATTTACGATTTAACGATTTACGATTTACGATTGAAAAATCTCGGGTTATAGCAATAGTAGCAGTATCAGTGCCAGCGTGCCCAGCAGGAATACAAATGTATATTGCTGGATGCGTCCGCTCTGCAGACCGCGTATCTCGTCACTGGTAGCCTCGGCACTCCAGGCAAGGAAGTTGAAGAAGCCGTCCACTACATGGCGGTCCCACCAGGCGATGGGGCGGCAGATGCAGCCGAAGATGATGCGGTGGGTGATGAACTGGTAGACCTCGTCCAGATAGAAGCGGTGGTAAGCTGCTGTCCACAAGCCTTTGAAACGGTGTGCCAATGTATCGGCAACGGGTTGCCGGCTACCTGCATAGATGTAGGTGGCAATGGCTATGGAAACCACCGCTACGGCGATACTTGTACCTGCCACACTCCAGTCCAGATGGATGTTATATGCTTCACCGTTGGAACTGATGAAGTGTCCGAAAGGAATGAAACCGGCAACTATCGTAACCACAGCAAGGAGCATCAGGGGCAGGGTCATCGCCAGAGGACTCTCGTGGGGGTGAGGCACGTGGCTGTCGCCCCCATCACTTGCCGACTTTTGTCCCGGCTCTGAGCCGGCCCAAAAGATACCATAATAAAGACGGAACATATAGAATGCTGTCATACCTGCAATCACTGTCATAATCCATCCCATAGTGGGGCTGAACAGGAAGCATGCCGTCAGGATTTCATCTTTGGAGAAGAATCCGGAGAACGGCGGGATACCAGCAATGGCGAGACATGCGATGAGGAACGTGATATGCGTAATGGGCATATACTTCCGCAGTCCGCCCATGGCAGACATCTCGTTACTGTGTACGGCATGGATGATGCTACCCGCTCCGAGGAACAGCAATGCCTTGAACATGGCGTGTGTGAACAAGTGGAACATGCCTGCCATGTAGCCCAGTCCCCCTTCGTGTGGGTTGGCTGATGTACATACACCCAGCGCCACCATCATGAAACCGATTTGGGAGATGGTGGAGAATGCCAGTACACGCTTGATGTCACTCTGCACACATGCCACACTGGCGGCATAGAATGCCGTGAAGGCTCCTACGTATGCCACGATGTGCAGCACGCTGGGAGCATATTCTATGAACAACGGGAACATGCGTGCCACCAGATAGACACCTGCAACCACCATCGTGGCGGCATGAATCAGTGCACTGACCGGCGTAGGACCTTCCATGGCATCGGGCAGCCAGATGTGCAACGGGAACATGGCACTCTTTCCGGCACCACCGATGAACATCAGTCCCAAGGCCAGCGGAATCATGGCCGCACCACCCTTTGCCAGCGCCATCTCATTAGGGCTGAAGGTGTATGTACCGGCATAATACCCATAGACGAGGATACCTATAAGGAATCCCAGGTCAGCAAAACGGGTCACGATAAACGCCTTCTTCGAAGCGGCAATAGCCGCCGGCTTCGTATAATAGAAACCAATCAGCAGATAGGAGGACACGCCCACCAACTCCCAGAACAGATACATCTGGAAGATATTCGTTGCTACTACCAGTCCGAGCATGGACATGGTGAAGAGCGACAGGAAGGCGTAGTAACGCTGGAAACCGCGTTCGCCCTTCATGTAGCCGAAAGAGTATATGTGTACCAGCAGCGAAACGGTACTGATGACCACGAGCATCATAACCGAAATCGGGTCGAGTAGGATACCCATGTCGATACTGAGGCTTTCTGTGAAAGGCAGCCATTTGAAGTTATAGGGCATTAGCGCCTCGTACGTACCATCGGCAAGGCGGGGAGCGCTGAAGTACATTCCTGCGGTGAGATAGGAAAGCACTGCGACCACACTCAGTGCCGCAGTTCCGATAAGGCCGGCAGTGCGGTGTGACATCCATTTACCTCCAAGTCCCAGAGCGAGGAAAGAGAGGAAAGGGAGTAGAAGGATTAATATTGTATATTCCATATATACTATGTTTATCAATTATTACTATTCAAGAAACATCGCTTGGCGATTCTTGCTCTTACCACTTCATCTCATCCAGTTTGTTCACCTGGATGCTGCGGATGTTGCGGTAGATGTTAATCATGATGGCAATGGCTACAGCCGTTTCGGCCGCCGAGATGGCGATGGAGAATAAAGAGAAGAAATATCCTTCCAGTCCTCCGGGGAATAGGAAACGGTTGAATACAGCAAAGTTGATGTCCGTGGCATTCAGTATCAGCTCGATGCTGATAAGTATCGCCAGCGTGTTGCGGCGGGTGAAGAACCCGTAGATGCCTGCGAAGAACATGATAGCCGAAACTATCAGATAATATTCCATGTGTATCATAATTCTTATCTTTTACGTGCTATTAATAATCCACCTACGATACATGCCAATAACAAGATGCTGACAGCTTCGAAGGGAAGCAGATAACCATACTTGTCACCGCTCAGCATGTGGTGACCGATGGTCTTGATGTTGACTTCCAAAGGCTCCACGTCGGTGGTGGCAATGAACTTATGCTTCAAAGTGATGAATACTACGATGATGGCACCGCCCACGGTGGCACCCAGTCCGGCAAGGAACCTGCTACGCTTTAACTTCTCGATGACATCGCCTTCGCCACTGGTAAGCAGTATGGAGAAGACGTAGAGCACTACGATACCGCCGGCATAGACCATAATCTGCACGGAACCGAGGAAGGTGTAACCCAGCAGAAAGTAGATGCCTGCCGTACCGAAAAGCACGAACAGCAGGTAGGTGGCCGAGCGCACCATGCGGTGGGTCGTTACCGTCAAGATGGAAAATACGGTGATAAAGGCCGCAAGGAAGTAGAATACTACTGTTTCAAGAGTTATTTCCATGTTGTTTAATTACAAGTTACTATTAACGAATTACTTTGTTGTCTCTTCTTTGGGAGCAGCGGGTTTCTTTTTTTCTTCTACATGGCTGCCCGGACGGTTCAGCGTCATGACCAGTTTCGTGCGGTCAAACACTGCATGCTCAAAATCCTGGTCGAACGTGATGGCATCGTGAGGGCAGGCATTCACACAGAGTTGGCAGAACATGCACGAACCGAGGTCGTATTCGTACTTAACCAATATCTTCTTTTTCTTGCCGTCTTCCGTTTCAACCATCTCGCCGGTCACCTTGATAGTGTCGTTGGGACAAGCCATCTGGCACAAACCGCAAGCTACACACCGATGTTCATTTTTATCATTATGGGGCATGGTCAGCGTGCCACGGAAACGGTCGGAGAGTTTCAATCTCGAGCGGTTTTCCGGATATTGTTCGGTAGTCTTTCGTCGGCAGAATACGGTCATGGTTGTTTTCATACCTGTCAGCAGAGAAGTGACGCCGTGTATGAGTCCGCCGATATAAGAGTTCTTTTCTTTCATTACTTTTGCCTTTATTAAAATTATCCGCAAGGAAATCTTGCTCCGGCGCTACGCCGGTTAGAAATGCAATTTAAATACTACAATTAATACCATCAAAATCAAGTTCACCATAGAGATGGGTACCAGGTACTTCCACTCCAGATTCAGAATCTGGTCAATACGCAGGCGGGGGAAGGTCCACTTTATCCACATCAGCAGGAAGACTACGAAGAAGGCCTTTCCGAAGAACCATACAAATCCCGGAATGTAATCCATCACTGCGTTGAAGCCGTCCAGGCCTACGATGTGTAGCGGCATCCAGCCTCCCAGGAAGATGGTGGCTGCCACGGAGGCTACGATAAACAGATTCAAATATTCTGCCAGATAGAAGAATCCGAAGCCCATACCGCTGTATTCCGTATGGTATCCGGCAGTCAACTCGCTTTCGGCTTCGGGCAAGTCGAAGGGACCGCGGTTGGTTTCCGCATTTCCGGCAATGAGGTAGATGATGAAGGCTATCAATGCAGGGATATGTCCCTTGAAGATGAACCAGCCGTCAGCTTGTCCTTCTACTATTTCGGAGAACTGCATGGTTCCCATCAACACTACCATTGTCAGTATGCTCAATCCGCAGGACAACTCGTAGCTGATAATCTGCGCACCGCTTCGCATGGCTCCAATCAGCGAGAATTTATTGTTGGAACTCCAGCCTGCCAGCAGGATACCCACTACGCCGATACTCGATGCAGCCAGCAGGAAGAACACTCCTACATTGAAGTCCAATACCTCCAATCCCTTGTTGATGGGCAGGCAGGCAAATGTCAGGAAAGAAGCGATGATTACCATGAACGGTGCCAGATTGTAGAGGAACCGGTCAGAGAATTTCAAATCAATGATTTCCTTTGTCAACATCTTGATGACGTCGCAGGGCACTTGGAGCAATCCCCATTTCCCCACGCGCATCGGACCGAGGCGGCATTGGAAGAAGGCGCATATCTTACGCTCCATGTAAATCAGGATGATGGCAAGCACGGCATACATCAAAATGATGCATACGCCAATCACCACGCATTCGAGGAATATTGCCAGACCTTCCGGCATCAGGGAAGTCAGCATCTGGTGTATCCAGTTGGTTACTATACTAAAGTCAAACACGTTGTTCATTTACTATTTACAATTTACTATTTACAATTTACGAGGCGCTTTTTGATTTACAATTCACAATGTACAATTTACAATTTGGCTGCGCTGTAATTCCGCATGGTAAATTGTAAATTGTCAAATCGTAAATCCTTTTATCTGTCAATATCTGGTACTACATAATCCAATGTTCCGCCAATGGCAATAAGGTCGGCGATTTTAGCTCCGCGGCAAATCGTATTTACGGTCGATACCAATGGCAAGCCCGTACTGCGGAAATGCAGGCGGTAAGGCATCTTGTCGCCGTGGCTTTCGAGGAAGACGCCGAACTCACCGCGGCTACCTTCTACGGCTGCATAATAAGTGCCTTCCGGTACGCGGATAATAGGTTTCATCTTTTCCTGGTAGGCTCCTTCCGGGATGTTGTCTATCAGTTGCTCGATAATCTTCAGGCTCTCCAGAATTTCATCCATACGGATAAGGTAGCGTGCCCATGAATCGCCTTCGGTGCGGATGACTTCTTTAAAGTCCACCTTGTCATATACGGCATATGGCATACGCTTACGCACGTCGCAGGCCCATCCGCTGGCGCGTCCGGTGCCTCCGGTAGCTCCAAAGGCGATGGCATCTTCCCGTGAGAGTATACCCACACCTTTCAGACGTTGCTGGGCAATGATGAGTACCTGCGGCATTTATTACATATGACGCGGTTATATCGCCCTTCGTGGTGTCGAGAACAAATTCCGAGCCGTTAAAGCTTATTGCCTTTACAAGACAATTTCTTATAAATTCAACGCCGTTTTCGCAAGCATTCTCAGCCGCCGCTATTGTTAACTCATACGGGCATACTATACCCGCGGATTTTGAGTAAAGTGCGCCGACTGCCTCGTCGCTGATATTCGGCTCAAGCTCATGGAGCCTCTTTGAATCAATTATTTCAAGCTCGGGAACGCCGTTTTTAATTCCGCGGTCATACAGAAGATGCACATGCTCCATTTCCTTTTCGGAAAAAGCGACTACCAAAGAGCCGTTATTTCTGTACGGAACATTCAGCTCTTTACAAAGCTTAGGCATAATAGCCGTACCCTCAACATTCAGCTTTGCTTTCACGGTACCCGACACAGCATCAAAGCCGCCGTGGACGATTGCGCTGTTTGCCTTGGTAGTTCCCATTGCAACGTCGTTACACCTTTCAAGCACTGCTGCCTTTACGTCATATTTCGAGAGTTCTCTCGAAATAAGAGCGCCGACAACGCCGCCGCCTATAACGGCAACATCGTACTTCATAAAAAATCCACCCCTTGTTTTTATTCAGCTTAGTGAGACTTCACTAATCTATATCCTGGCCGGCAAAATCGTCCTTATCCTGCTTGCTGACAAGAACAATGTCTCCCGAGCCTTTGGTCCCCGTGAGTATTTCCGATATTTTCCTGTTGAGTCCGAGAAATTCATCTCTGAAAGGAAATGTATCGGCGTAATATGTATCAAAATCCGAAGTATAGCTCTTATCAAAAAGCGCCGTGAACGAAAACTTGGGCTTTGCCGCAAGCTTTCTGTTTTCCTCTTCGGATACGGTTTTATCGGTATCGAATATCGATATAAGTCCTACAACGGTCAAAACAAGCGCAAAAGCAAGGCTTAAAACCGCCCTGCCCGTGTTTGACTGCGGACTGAATAAGCCGTGTCTGTGCGCGGCACAGTAGCTTTTTATATGCAAAAAAGGTCTTCCCTTCGTTAAAATCTGAAATAAAGGAACGGATTATAGCTGTTCCCGACAAGCGACGCCGTTGAAATTGCAAGCGAAAAAATCACAAACAAAACCGATAATACGTCCACGGTAACTTTTCCGCTTCGCGTCTTTGAAAGAGAGCAGGCAAAATTTTTGATGCGCGGCAAAAGCGGCATAGCACACACGGCACCTATTATAAGCAGTACCGCATAATTTACAATTACGGTCTTTTCCGTAAGCGTAACAAATCCGTTTGCGGCACCGAACGCCGCTTTGAAAAAGTATTTAATCTTGGACAAGTCGTCGAAATAGAAGAACACCCATCCGATAATTACAACAATCAACGAATAAATATGCCCGACTGCTCGCGGCAATTTCTCGAGAAACTTTCCGATATACATTTTTTCAAGCATCAGGAACACAAAATAATAAAGTCCCCAAAGGACAAAGTTCCAGCTTGCACCGTGCCAAAGACCGGTGAGAAGCCAAACTATAAGCATATTCAGCGCCCAGTTTTTACGATTACCGCCGAGCGGTATGTAAAGGTAATCTCTGAAAAACGACGACAGCGTTATATGCCAGCGGCGCCAAAAGTCAGAAACAGACACGGCGTAATACGGGTAATTGAAATTCTCAGGGAACGAAAAGCCGAACATATGCCCAAGGCCTATTGCCATATCTGAATAGCCCGAAAAATCGAAGTAGATTTGCAGGGTGTACGAGATTATACCTATCCACGCACCCGCGCTTGAAAGCCCGGTCAAATCTCCGCCTATGAGTTTTTCCGTGAGCTGACCCGCAAAATTTGCTATAATTGCCTTCTTCAAAAGTCCGGCCGAAAAACGCATAACACCGGCGGAAATATTTTTCAGCGTGACTGTACGCTCTTCTATTTGCTCCTCCACATCGCTGTATCGAACTATTGGTCCTGCTATCAGCTGCGGGAACATAGACACATACAAGAGTAATTTGTAAAACGACGGCTGCACCTTGACGCTGCCGCGGTATACGTCGATAACATAGGTAAGTGCCTGAAAGGTATAAAATGAAATTCCTATCGGCAGCGCAAGCTTGAGGCTCGGCAAATTCAGCGAAAAAAGAGAATTAACATTTTCGCTGAAAAACGAAGAATATTTAAAAAGCGCGAGCGAAGACAAAGTTATAACCGCCGCAAGAGTGAGAAAAAGCTTTGACTGCCATCTGTCGCGAAAGCGTTCGATAAGAAGCCCGAAAACGTAATCCACAAACGCGGTGGCAATCATCAGAAATATATATTTAGGCTCGCCCCATGCATAAAACACAAGAGAAAAGACGAGCAAAATCACGTTGCGCGAGGATGTTTTTTGCACTATGTAATAGCAAATAAAGCACAGCGGTAAAAACAGGTATAAAAAAGTCAAACTTGAAAAGACCAAAAGATATCACCACAAACATATATTAGCTTTAGTATTGTATCACAAAATTCTCAAAATTAACAGCCTTTTTTGATAAATATTATCAACGCACCGTATTTCAGCTCCAAAGACGTATTTTTCACGAAACTTTTTCTATTTCCGTCTTCAATCTCGCTATTATTCGTTTTTCCAATCTTGAAATATAGCTTTGGGAAATGCCCAAGATATCCGCCACTTCCTTTTGAGTGTGTTCATTATATCTGCCGAGACCGAAGCGCATATTCATAATCAGCTTTTCACGGTCCGGCAAGGCGTCAACCGTTTTTAAAAGGAGCTTCTTCTCGTCATCGTATTCGATATTTCGATTTACTTCGTCCGGCTCGCTGCCGAGCACATCTGACAAAAGCAACTCATTCCCGTCCCAATCGACATTCAACGGCTCATCTATGGAAACATCGCCCTTATGCGAATTTGTTTTGCGAAGATGCATAAGTATTTCGTTTTCGATGCAGCGCGAGGAGTAAGTAGCAAGCTTGATGTTTTTTTCGGGTCTGAAGGTGTTTACGGATTTAATAAGACCTATTGTGCCAATCGAAATCAAGTCCTCTACCGGCACACCGGAATTTTCAAATTTTTTTGCAATATAAACCACAAGTCTCAGGTTGTGAGTTATAAGGGCTTGCCTGGCCTTTTCGACATCGTTTCCGTTGCCGATGAGTATATCGGACAGCAGCTTTTCCTCCTCCTTTTTTGAAAGCGGCGGAGGCAGCGTCTCCGGTCCGTTTATGTAGTGTACGTCATTTAAAAGGAAAAGCTTTTTAATCTTTGCCAGCAGTTTTTTTAGCGCGTTCATTTTTTTGGTGTCCCTCTCTTATCTCAAAAATTTTCGGCCCTAAAAGCACCGAATAATCACCTGAAGAAAACGGCGTCTTACTCTCCGCCAAAATGACATTTTTTACTTCTCTTGCTTCTTTTTTCCCGATTACCGTAACCGAATCTATAAGCACGGCTCGCAGTATACTCTCACCGCCTACCGTTCCCGCCGGAATCAGTCTGATGCTTCCGTCATCGGCATTTATCGGCAGAGCGGCTTCTCCGTCAATAAACGGAAAGATTCCCTCCGGCACAAGCTTTTTCACAACAGAGCGTTCGGCTATAATTACGGGCGTATCCGAGAAGCCGTCGGAGAGAAGATTCCCCGTATCAAAAAGCGCCTTTGTAAAAACAGCCGCTCCTTTATTACATAGTTTTACGTCAAAAAGCTTGTCGTCGGGAGAATTTCGTTTTAAAAGCTTTGAAAAAAGCGTCAAAACCACATAGCAGACAACCGTAGACAAAACGAGAAGCTTCACATCTATATCAAAATAGACCGCGGCGTTGTTATACACCATACCGCTCGGCTTAAAAACGAGCCAGACGGCAAGCATAAGTCCGGCGAAAATGAAATTCACGGCAAAAAAAGCGGCAAATTCTTTTATGAACACCGTAATTTTTTTCGGCGCAAAGGCAATAAGAACCAAAAGCACCGACATACAGAAATTCATAAAAACAGACAGTATATTCGGAATATTGGGCAAAAAAATCACAAGAGAGTATGCCCCGCCCGTAAACGCGCCTGCCGCAAGCCGTATTCTTTTCGGCTTTAGCCTTACAATCAGCGAGGCCGCCGACAACAAAAAATAGTTTATAAAGATATTTATTACAACAAGCACATCTACATATATTTTCGTTTTAATCACTCCGCAAGGCAAAAAATCAATACTGTTCTTTTTGTAATTATACGATAAAACCTCTCCGTAATTTGTCGCATTGTGCAAGGCAACAAAAAAGCTCCGAAGCGCACAAGGCTTCGGAGCTTATAGTTGTATTTTAATTAAAGAAGGCTTGCGGCGTCCTTATCGAGATAAATCACGGTATCGCGATGGAACTGAAGAATCGACGCCGGGCAAGCGGGCGAAACCTCACCGTCAACGAGAGCCTTTACGGCATCTGCCTTGGCTTTTCCGGTAGCTATAAGTATAATTTTTTTCGCGCTCATAATAGAACCGACGCCCATGGTAAGCGCATAATGCGGCATGGGGTTTTCGTCAAAATATTTTGAGTTAGCCTCAATGGTGCTCTCTGTAAGCTTCACCTTAAACGAGCCCTTTGTAAAATGATTTGACGGCTCATTAAAACCTATATGACCGTTTCTGCCGACGCCGAGAAGCTGAATATCAATACCTCCGGCATCCCTTATAAGCTTATCATAGGCGCGGCACTCCTCATCGACATCATCGGCGTTGCCGTTCAGGAAATGCACATTTTCTTCTTTTATATCGGTATTATTAAAAAACTGAACGTGCATAAATGTGTAATAGCTGTTTTTGTCGTTTTTGGGCAAAGCCACATATTCATCAAGGTTAAAAGTTTTGACATTTTCAAGACTTACAAGTCCGTTTTTATACTGCTCGCAAATATATTTGTAAGTCGGTATCGGAGACGCTCCCGTGGCAAGTCCGAGTACGATACCCGGCTTTGCATTGACGGCTTTTACAAATTCCGAACCGACCTCTTTTCCTATTTCTTCGGCATTGTCATAAATTTTGATTTCCATATTTTTCACTCCGTATGCTTTAAACTCATAAACGCCTATTATTATAGCATAACAAAGACTTTTTTCAACATTTATTTACCTGTCGCACAAAATATGATACAATTAATCAAAAGCGAATACGGAGGAAAACCATGATAAACTGCGGCACCGATATTGTAAAAATATCAAGGCTTGAAAAGGCGTTGGAAACGCCCGGCTTCTATGAAAAGGTTTTCGGCAAAAACGAGCGTGCGGAATTTGAAAAACGCGGCGCAAGGCTCGAAAGTCTCGCCGCCGCATTTGCGGCAAAGGAAGCATTCGGCAAAGCCCTGGGAACCGGAATACGCGGCTTTTCCCTGTGCGAAGCGGAAGTTCTGCATAAGGAAAACGGCGCACCGTATCTTTTTCTGTCCGGAAAAGCAAAAGCCGTATCGGATAAAATACACGCCGAATTCTCGCTGTCGCTCTCGCACGACGGCGACTATGCCACGGCATTTGTAATCTGCGTTACGAAAGGTGAAAACATATTATGATGAAAATATTGCCGTCAAATGAAATCAGAGAGATAGAGGCGAAGGCAAACCAAAGCGGTATATCGTATTTAAGACTTATGGAAAACGCCGGCAGCGCCTGCGCCAAGGCGATACGCAAGAAATTCGACAAGACGACAAGACGAAACGTAACCATTGTGTGCGGCAAGGGCAAAAACGGAGGAGACGGATATGTTATAGCGCGAAAGCTTGCCGAAAATGAATATAATGTCAACGTTGTACTTACATCACGTGAGCCGCCCGTCGGAGACGCAGGCGAGATGCTGTCGCGAATTCGCGGCACGGATATAGGCATCTATCTTTACGACGATGACACCGAGCTTTGTGAAGAGCTCATAGTCGGAGCCGACATTACGGTTGACGCTGTTTTCGGAACCGGATTTAAAGGAGCCGCCGACGAAAAGAACGCGCGCATCTTCAAGGCTATATCAAAAAGCCTCGGATACACCGTAAGCATTGACATACCGAGTGGCATCGAGGCCGATTCGGGATATGTAAAAGGTGCTGCCGTTAAGGCTCAAATGACAATAGCGGTTATGGCGCTGAAAAATTCACTCGTGACATTCCCGGCTGCGGAATTCGCAGGCAATGTTATAGTGGTACCGATAGGAATCCCGGAGGAAATATTCAGCGAATACACGGGAGCTTATACCCTGAGTCCCGATGAAATACGCTCTAAATTTCCGCACAGAAAAGAAAACGCAAACAAGGGCGACTTCGGCAAAGGCCTTATTATTGCCGGAAGCTATGATATGCCGGGAGCCGCGGTCATAGCGTCCGCGGCAGCCGTAAACAGCGGAGCGGGGCTTATAAAGCTCGCCTTTCCGGACAAAGCATATCCCGCGGTAACCTCATCGTGTCCGGAAAAAATACTGTTGCCGCTTATGACAAACAATAACGGCAGAATTTCATCACAAAACATTAAAAAGATAGAGGACGAGCTCGGCAAATGTGACGCCGTTTTAATCGGCTGCGGAATTGGCTGCGACCACGACACCGCCGCCATAGCGGAAGCCGTGCTGAAAAGCTCCGCCGTGCCCGTAATAATAGACGCAGACGGCATAAATGCCCTTAAAGACAATATAAATGTTATAAAGAGCTGTTTGTCTCCGGTAGTCATAACTCCTCACCCGGGCGAAGCCGCAAGAATTCTCGGCTGCACGGTCGGCGAAATCGAAAAAGACAGAAAAGCCGCCTGCAAGGCCATATTTGAAAAGACAGGCGCGGTGGTTGTGCTCAAAGGCTCGCGCACAATTGTGACCGCTAACGGAATAGACTTCTACGTAAATCTCACCGGTAATCCCGGTATGGCAACCGCAGGCTCAGGGGATATGCTGTCGGGTATTATACTGTCGTTTATCTGTCAGAAAATAAAGCCTTTTTCCGCGGCGGTGTGCGGCGTATTCGTACACGGAATGGCGGGAGATATTGTAAAAAGCAAATACTCCATGATGGGCACCACGCCCACAAGGATGACAGAGGAGCTACCGAAGATACTCAGGTCTCTTGAGCGCTGATTGAAGGAGTATATTTAATGAAAAAAATCCTTTCGCTTCTTTTTGCACTCATTTTACTGCTGTGCGGATGTTCCGGAAAGGATGGTAAAAAAGGCAGAGGTCAAAAATATGTGTTTCCGCCGTCAGACGCCTTTTCTGCCGAAATAACGGCAAAGCAAGGCGACTTTACATTTTCGGGATTGCTCACATTTTCATCGGAAAGCGGTCTTACGCTCAGCTATTCCGAGCCGTCGTACATAGCGGGCATCACCGTGTCGCTTAAAGACGACACAGCAAAGGTTACCTGCCCCGAAATGGAGCCTGTTATCGTGTCTTTGCCCGACTCATCGGCACTGTGCTTTACGAAAAAGGTTTTTGACGCTCTGAAAAACGGCGAATGCGACGGTTATGCTTTCGGCGGCAGGATAATCAACGAGGGCACCTTCGGCGGCACCGATTTTCGAGTGACGAGAGACAAAGCCACGCACAATATAATGTCTGTCGAATCGAGTGCTTACGGCATATACATAGAGTTTAAATACATAGCATAGCGCAAAAGAGCGGTAAAGGTATAAGCCTTTATCGCTCTTTTTCTGCATTATTTGGAATTTCGCTTAATAGTTTTCGGCTTTCATCTGGAAATATGCCTGCGGATGCTTGCATACGGGGCAAACATCGGGAGCTTTTTGTCCGATTACGATATGGCCGCAGTTTGAGCACTGCCATATAGCGTCGCCGTCTTTTGAAAATACCATTTCATTTTTAACATTTAGAAGAAGCGTTCTGTAACGCTCCTCGTGCTCCTTTTCAATAGCCGCAACCATCAAAAAGAGGTCGGCTATCTCATCGAAGCCCTCTTCTTTTGCCTCTTTGGCAAAACCGGCATACATATCGGTCCACTCGTAGTTTTCGCCGTCAGCCGCGTCCTCGAGATTTTCCGCGGTATCAGGTATCGAGCCGCCGTGCAAGAGTTTAAACCAAATTTTGGCGTGCTCTTTTTCGTTGTTTGCGGTTTCTTCAAAAATATTTGCTATCTGCACAAAGCCGTCCTTTTTAGCCTTAGACGCATAATAAGTGTACTTATTTCTCGCCTGTGATTCACCTGCGAATGCCGCCATAAGATTTTTTTCGGTTTTTGAACCTTTAAGTTCTGCCATAGCTTTTACCTCTTTCTATTAAAAATAATATATTTGCAATCGAAATTTCTTTCGAAAAGCAAGACAAAGTATTTAGGCAAGCGATAATAATCCGAACTTGCCTACGGTTTAGCCGCGATATTTTCGTATGCGCTGCCCTCAAAAACATTCCGCTCCGCAAAGGCGCGGTTTATAGTATTTAATACATTCTTTTTGTCCGCCGACCACAAGGGCGACACCAAAAGGCTCTTCGGTGCGTCTCCGGTGAGGCGGTGAATTACCGTTTGCGGCGGCAAAATCGGCAAAATTTCGCACAAAATATCGACGTATTCGTCTAAGGTCAATGTTTTGAATTCATTTTCGAGATACATTTTTTCAAGTGCGGTTCCCCGGAGCACGTGCAAAAGCTGTAATTTTATACCGTCGGAATGAACCTCAGCTATATGGCGCGCCGTATTTTTCATATCCTCGGTCGTTTCATGCGGCAAGCCTATTATCATATGCGTCACAACATTTACGCCGATGCTTTTAAGCTCATATACGGCTTCGTCATAAACACACAGCGGATAGCCCCTTCGTATAAGTTTTCCCGTTGCCTCATTCGAGGTCTGAAGCCCAAGCTCGACGAAAACAGGCTTTATTTTATTTAATTCTTCCAATAGCTCAACTACATCGGGTGGCAAACAATCGGGTCTTGTGCCTATTGACAGAGCCGCTATGCGTTCGTCCTCGACAGCCGTACAAAACAGCTTTTCGAGATACGGACGCGACGCATAGGTGTTTGTGTAGCTTTGAAAATAGGCTATAAATTTCTTTGCTTTAGTCTTGCCGCTTATACGGGCTATAGCATCGGTGATTTGTGTCTCTATATTGCCGGTATATCTTTCTGCGAAGTCTCCGCTGCCGCCCTCGCTGCAAAATATACAGCCGCCTGTTCCTTTTGTCCCGTCGCGGTTCGGACAGGTCATACCGCCGTCAAGGGCTAATTTATACACCTTTTCGCCGAAGGTATCCTTAAGATAATCGTTTAACGAACGGTAGCGTCTCATTTTTCTTCCTGCGGTAATGATTCGTAATAAATATCATTTGAAATCAGCGTATCAATATTTTTGAGAGACGAATTGTATGCCGCGCGAAGCTTTGAAACGGCAGCCGGCACGCTGACTGAATAGATAGGCTCTGCGCCGTGCTCGTAAATTTGCTTTGACGTCTCGTATATGTCATCTGTCTTTCTGAGCCCGGCAAGATATACGTCTACACCGTTTTTGTGGCACTCGTCGCAAAATTCGGGAAGCCCAAAGGAGCCGCCCGCGCAGGGTGCCGAGCCCGTATGATATGTAACATTAACAACCGCACAGACATTATCATGCTTTATGCGAAGCTCGGAATAGTCAAGCCCCGGATATGATTTTAAGAGCACCACTCTTCCGGACAGCTCGAACTCTCCGTCCGTTATACCGGAAAGAGGCTTTGAAAGCTCCTCCTGAGACGGCAAACGCGAATCATTTGAGAATATAATTTTACCGTCCTTGAATTCTGCCAAAACGGCATCGCCGAGCGAATGGAAATCGTCGTGAAGGAAGTCGGCTTCGGTGAGCCTTGTAGCAAGGTGAATATATGTTTTGCCGTCGCTGTTTTCGTATGGGACAAAGAACCCCCTACCGCCGGCTTTAAGATATTCCACGGCGGCACGGAAATTTACAAACGCGTTGCTCTTCGGGTGCTTAAGAGGATAATTCGCTCCGACAAATCCCACGGGAATAGGGAGACTGCGGCACACCATTGCCGCAAGCGACGACGTATATGCGAGCGTATCGGTTCCGTGCAGAACGATTACGCCGTCATATTTTTCGGTATCAACCGCAAGCAGCCTGTTTATAAGCTTTTCGTAAAAAGGCTCGGTGACATTTTCGGAAAGAATATCCGAAACGCTCTCACAGTCAAATTCCGCCACGTCCTGAAACGAGGACTCATAGAGCAGTACAAGCAGGGCCGTTGCGTTTTTGTCGGGTGACATAACCCCGTCCTTTGTCGCAGAGCCTATTGTTCCGCCTGTTGACAACACAAGTATTTTCATATTTTTACACCTTCGTTTAGCTTCTGTATTTCTCTTTTGTAATCATCAAAATCCATAAATGAATTTATGAGCTTCAGCATAGAATTAGAGGAGAGATGCTCCGGCAAATCAAGCTGTTTTAAAAACCTTGCTCTTTTTTCGGCACTGTCTTTGCCGCCGGAAAGACCGTCAAGAAAAAGGTCGGTCTTAGTAACAGACCGTATTTTTTTAGGGGATTCGGCATCGACGTCAAACTTAACGCCCGCTTTTTTGAGAGCATCTATTATAACGTCGCTCTTTACGCCCTCGACGCCCAATTTTCCCTCTTTTGACGGTTCGCTCTTGCGTTTTTCCTTTCCGAATATGTCGGGAATATACACGTTTATGAGCTGCTCTTTCGGAACGATTCCGTTTAAAAAAGAACGTATCGTAAAGCCTGCCGAATCGCTGTCCGTCAAAATAAGTATACCCCTTGTTTCTGCTAAGCGGCGTATGAGCTTTTGCTTGTTTTTATCCTTAAATATTCCGAATCCGTCTGTTTCGATTATCAGGGTATCAAGTATATTTGATACCTTTATTTTGTCATATTTGCCCTCAACTATGACGGCTTGCTTTATTTGTATCATTTACTGTTCACTCCGAAGCAGCTCAACAAGCAGCTTTTCGAGAATTATTTTTTCGTCGGTTACTCTGATTTTGAGTTTTCTGTCCGCTTCATTTAACGAATCGAGATTTTTACGCAGAGTCTTTATGCTTATATTGCGGCTGTCGTAAGAGGCATTGCGAAGCCTGAATTCCCTGCCGCGGTAATTGTAACAGCTTGCGGCAAAATTCGCTTTTTCTCCCGATGACACGGCAACCTTGGCGCGGTACATATCGACGAACGCCATTATCATAGTGCCTAAAATCAGCTCCGGCTTTTCCTTTTCCGCAAACAGCTTATGAAGAACCGAAAACGCCTTTTTGCCGTCGTTTTTCGTTACAGCCCTTGACAGGTCAAACACGCTTGCTTCAAGTGATTTTACGCACACCTCGTCAATGTCCGTTTTTGTTATCTGATCCCCGTTTTTGAAATTGCACAGCTTATCGGTCTCGTTTTGCAGAATCGTAAGGTCGTTTCCGCTTGTCTCTATAAGATATGCCGCCGTCTCACGGTCTATATTGCAGCCGCGCTTTGCGGCACCCGACATTATAATTTTTGTAAGTGACGTAACATCGAGCCTGTCAAAGCATATCTCCGCTCCGTATTTTTGAAACTGCGCAATGATGCTTTTATATTTTGCGTTACGTTTTGCATCTACGCTCACCGTGTCTTGTAAAAATATTATCACGGTACTGTCGGGAAGCTCCTTGAGAAACGATTCAAATGCGCTTTTATCCGATGAATATATTGAATCCAAGGGGTAATCCTTAGCTACAACGCAGGCATATCCGCCGAAAGCCGGAAGAGTTTCCGATGCGGCGCGCACTTCTTCAAAGGTACTGCCCTGCGAATAATCGAATCGCTTTAAGTTAAAGCCCTCCATACCCGACGCAACGCATTTTGAGGCTATAAGCTCCGAATAATAATGCTTTAAATAATCCTCTTCTCCGTATATTAAATATGAACGCTCAAATTTTTCTTCTTTCAGCTGCGCTTTGAGCTGTTTTGTGTCAAGACTCGGCATTATGCCATCCTCCGGTATGTCATTTTTCCGTTATGGGACAAGGTAAAAAGCACCGTCCCGTTTTGTGAAGTCAATATAACCTTTTGTGACGGTAAATCCCCTATATCGGTTTTATCGGTTGAAACAAGTATTATATCGGATTTTTCGTATCCTGTAATCCCGCGGCAAATTAAAAGCCCCGCATCCGAGCCGTCATTGACGTCGCCGAATGTTATTTCCGATAAAGAGTCACCAAAGAAAACATAAACTCGGCTGTCCTGTACGGTGATTTTAAGCTTACCGTCGGTAATTTCCACAGAATTTCCGTTCAAAGAAACAACGGAATCAAAGGAAAAGCCGTCTTTTATGCGGTCGGTTGCCGTAACCGCCGACGATATCCGGTATGTCTCCTTTACGCGTCTCACACCGGAAAGGCTTTTCTCGCTGTCCTCAGGTAAAATGATATAATCTATATTCGAGCTTCCCAATGTATTTATTATATCACAAACCGCCGAGCCTGAAAAGTAGTTACCGCCGCAGCCTACGACATAAGTTTTATATTTGTACTTCATAACAACGGCAGATCCGTCGCCCACCGACACGGCAGCAATGCACAGTTTATTGTTTTGCACCGTTGAAACTACGGCTGCGGATAAAAATATCATACAGAAAAGTGTAATGGCAATTCGCTTTACAACCGTTTTGTTTTTGTATCCGAGCAGCAAAACGACTGCAAAAACAATAAGCGCTGCGGCGATACTGATTCTTGTGAAAATCGAGTCTATCGGTAGCAAAGCGTGGTGAAATTCCGATATTTTAACAGCTGTTTCCGTGAGATATTTCGCCGTAATTGAGCATAAAAAGTGCCCCGAGTCCGCCGCTTGTCATACAAACGGAGCCAACGGTAACCATAAGCAGATTTGAAAGCACGGATACTGTTGAGACGGTCGGCAGGCTGACGGCAAAGACAGGCAATGATGCTGCCGTTACCGCTAAGCTCACAGCTATGAGAGACGATACGGATTTATACGCCGTTGTAAAGATATTTTGCTTTACATTAGCTATCAGTCTGTCGAGTGCCCGTGACAGCGGCTTTAAGAAGTACATCATACCGAGCGTAGCGGCAAGCGACAGCCACAGGCTTAAAGAGGTACTCATATACGGATTAAATACGAGCAATAAAATAAGCGAAAGTCCTATTGAATTCAGAGAATCAGCCTCTCGCTTGAACAAATCGGCAGCAAATACAAGACCTATCATAGTGCCTGCTCTTACAACGGGAGGGTTCATTCCCGTGAGTATTGCGAAGAAAATAATGAACACGATTGACGACGCAGAAGAGATACGGCGCGACACACGCAGCTTTCGCATAATCATATACAAAAGCGAGGACCACACACTCAGGTGAAGCCCCGAAACGGCAAGCAAATGCGAAACTCCGGCTGCCGAGAACGCCGTAGTGACATTTCGGGGAATATTCGACTTGTCACCGTAGCAAAGCCCTGCCACAAGTCCGCCGTATGTGTTCGGCAGAAGGCGCAGCGTCTCGCTTGTCAATTTTTGACGAAGCGCAAGCAACATAGTGCCGATGCTTTTCTTTTCTCCTCTTTTTATGCTTATATTTTCCGGTGAATGCGCGCCGAGAAACAAAGATTTTGACTTATAGTATTTGAGTATTTCGTCGCTGTCGCCGCCTAAGAGGAATGCTTTTGCCGAAAGGCTGACCTCGTCCGTCACGTCTATACAGAGCGGAGTTTTTGATACCACGCGAAATGACAGAGAGCTTTTTTCGCCGTTCACCGTATCCGCTTTCAGCACATAATAAAAGCTTCCGTCCTTTTCGTACGGCAAATCCGAGAGGGTGCCGCTAATGATTACTTCTTTGCCGTTTAGCGGCTTTGCTTTGCCTAAATAGTGTGCGTTATTTGACATCAGGAGCAAAACGGCAACCGCCGCGCTGAGAGCCGCAAAAGGCAAGGTTTTATCTCGCCTCACCTTTTTAATACACATAAAAACAACAAAAGCGATAAGCGCAGCCAAAAGCACTGCGCTTATCGCTTTATCATTTGAACCGCTCAATACAAGAAGTGTAAAGAGCATTGTAAATCCCGTAACTGCAAGCGGCCGTTTCATAATCAAACGAGTCTTTCGCCGAGATTACCTCCGCTGAGAACGTGGAAATGAAGATGCATCACCGTTTGACCGGCACCCTCGCCGCAGTTGTTTATAATGCGATAGGATGAGAGGCCGAGTTGCTTTGTAAGAGAGGAAATCACCTCAAAAATGTGCGCAACAACAGCGGAATTTTCGCCTGTTATCTTATCCGCTCCGCTGATATGCTGCTTCGGGACGACGAGAAAATGCGTATCCGACTGCGGATTTATGTCATAAAACGCATAGCACAAATCGTCTTCATATATTTTTTTTGACGGAATTTCTCCGGCTATTATTTTGCAGAAAAGACAATCTTCCATTTTAAACCCTCCGTTTAGGCAAGCATAGCGCCGACTATTTCGGAAGCCTTTTTAAGGGCTTCGGGTATTTTTGAAATATCCTTTGCTCCGGCCATGGCACTGTCGGGTTTTCCGCCGCCTGCACCACCTGCAACGCGTGCCACCTCGCGAACTATATTACCTGCATGAGCTCCGCACTCTATGGCTTTTTTACCGACGCGGCAAGCGAATGACGCTGTGCCCTTTTCGGCATTTTTGCCTGCGAACACGGCGATAATATCATCTCCGCTTTCAAGAGCTTTGTCGCAAAGCGAGCGAAGAGCATCGGCTCCGGCTTCGCCTATATCGGCTGTGACAAGGCGTACACCGCCTATCTGCTTTGCATCTTTCATAAGGTCGGCAGTTTTCGATGCTGCAATCTCTGCCTCCAAAGACGATATTTCGCGTTCCTTTTCTTTAAGCTCCGCAGAAAGAGCCGCGGCACGGGACGCCAATTCATGATAATTTGTAAGCTTAAGGTTTTTGGCGGTTTCGGCAATAAGCTCATTGCTCTTGTCAATGTATTTCATAACATTATTGCCCGTAACTGCCTCTATTCTGCGGACACCCGACGCTACCGATGACTCGGATACTATTTTGAAGAGTCCTATTGATCCGGTATTTTTAACGTGCGTACCGCCGCAGAACTCGACAGAAAAATCATCTGCCTTTACAACTCTTACGATATCGCCGTATTTTTCGCCGAATAATGCCATTGCGCCGAGCTTTTTAGCCTCGTCAATCGGCATTTCGCTTGTAACAACCGGCACGGCCGACATTATTACTTCGTTTACGGTATTTTCAACCTTTCTGAGCTCATCCGCCGAGAGAGCCGAGAAATGAGTAAAGTCAAATCTGACAGCCTCGCTGTTTACAAGCTGGCCTGCCTGCTCAACATGAGTGCCGAGTATTTTACGCAGAGCCGCCTGTAAAAGATGCGCCGCGGTATGGTTACGCATGGTGGCTTCACGTACAGAACGATTGACCTCAGCGTGAACCTTGTCGCCGCACGATACAGTCTCGCCGTCCGAGATGTAGCCGTGGTGAAGAACTACGCCCTCATGTGTTTTAGTGGTGTTTTCAACGGTAAATTCAAATCCGTTGCCCTTGATAACGCCGACGTCGCCGACCTGACCGCCGCTTTCCGCATAGAACGGAGTTTCGGAAAGCACAAGTGTTATATTGTCATCTTCCGTTGCGGCCTGTTTCTTTTCGCCGTCAACTACAACAGCGAGTATCTCGCTGTCGCCCGAAAGTGTTTCATAGCCGACGAACGGGGTTTTATCCATTCCCTTGGTGGCATTACCCGAGCTCTTCCAAGCCTCTGCGCCTGCGTCCTTGTGAGCCTCGCGAGCTTTTTTGCGAGCCTCGGTCATAAGAGCCGTATACTCCTGCTCGTCAACGGTCATACCCTTTTCGTCAAGAATGTCCTTTGTAAGGTCAAGCGGGAAACCGTAAGTATCGGAGAGCTTAAACGCATCGACACCGCTCATAACCTTACCGTCGGTGTTTTTAACCATTTCCTCGAGCATATTAAGACCCGTATCAATGGTCTTTGCGAAGTTTTCCTCCTCCGCTTTAATAACATTTATGATAAAGTCGTGCTTTTCAAGAAGACTCGGGTAAGCTGTATCGTTCTCTTTAATAACCGTCTCGGCAACCTCATAAAGGAAGGGTCTGTCAATACCGAGCAATCTGCCGTGGCGTGCTGCGCGGCGCAAAAGACGTCTTAAAACGTAGCCTCTGCCCTCGTTTGACGGCATAACACCGTCGGATATCATCATTGTGGTGCTTCTTACGTGATCTGTTATAACACGAAGAGATATATCCTTTTTCTCATCATCGTGATATTTCACGCCGGCAATTTTCATAATGTGCTTCATTATATTCTGAACCGTATCAACCTCAAAGAGGTTGTCAACGTCCTGCGATATGCAAGCGAGTCTTTCAAGGCCCATACCGGTATCTATATTGGGATGCGCAAGACGCGAGTAATTGTTGTTACCGTCATTTTCGAACTGAGTGAATACGAGGTTCCAAAATTCGATATAACGGTCGCACTCACAGCCTACCTTGCAGTCGTAGAAGCTGTAGAACAGGATACCAATCAAGAAGAAGAGGTCAGCGAAACGGGT
>OGXZ01000335.1_pt1 | contig 27887 bp, 26 predicted proteins | sample 1576431 | NCBI WGS metagenome assembly OGXZ01 (sample SAMEA3541590, study PRJEB24748) | human gut metagenome | biome: human gut; feature: human-associated habitat; material: faeces | place: China | collected 2012
GACATCACGGTCATGCGCAGACGGTCTTTCGGGTCGCGTGCTATGTTGCCTTCGACCCCGTGTAATGCCTCTACACTGTAACCACGAGCGCGAAGCGCTTCAGTCAATTCATCGACCTCGTTACGTGTACGAGCGAAAATGATGGCTAACTCCGGTGCTTCTAAATCTAATATACGACCCAAAGCAGCCATGCGATAGTTGTGTCCAACCACATAGGCGAACTGAGGTACGCGTTGTGGTTCTCCTTCTGGGGCCCTTTCCTTAGCAATGGTTATACGTGTAGGGTTGTTGAGATGTTTTTCGGCAATCGATGCAATTCTAGGAGGTAAGGTAGCAGAAAAGAGGGCTGTTTGGACATTCTCAGGAAGTGTCTCGAAGATAGCATCCAACTCGTCAGCAAACCCCAGATCGAGCATTTCGTCCGCTTCATCTAAAACGACGGCTTTGATTTGTGAGAGATTGAGTGTTCCACGACCAATATGGTCTAAAGCACGTCCTGGCGTGGCAACAACCACATGAGTGCCTCGTTTGAGAGCACGAATTTGTCGACTGTAGTCTTGTCCGCCATAAATTGGGGTGACGATAAGGGAGGTATTTTTCCCATACGAGTGGAATGCCTCACTGACTTGTAGACAAAGTTCACGTGTAGGTGTCAAAACTAGAATGACAGGGGAAGACGGATCAATATCGATTGTATAGCGCTCAATTAAAGGTAGAGCAAAGGCGGCTGTTTTCCCGGTTCCCGTGGCTGCTTGACCCAAAATATCATGTCCTGCCAAAATGACAGGAATGGCCTGCATTTGGATAGGGGTGGGTTCTTCAAATCCTAAATTGGATAGCGCAGTACAAAGCGTGTCAGAAAGACCGAGATCGTTAAAAGTAGTCATGATGTTCCAAAAGGTGTGGCAAATCACCCCTAACACCAATCTCAATCAATGCAACACAATAGGGGTAATGAGCGTTATAAATATTTCGAGCAAAGGTTCGACATGTGCCGTTTTGCCGAAGTCTGAAGTCGTTTTGGTAACCAATCCAAAACAGTCAGATTTTTTAACCTTAAAAAATAAGGCCTAAAACACGGTGGAAAGAGTTCGTCATCAGAGCAACAACAAGGTCAACACCCAATGACGCTCTCCAAAAAAAGAAACCCGCCAAGCGCAAAGGAGCTCTTTGGCGGGTTGAATCGATAACCGAAGAAGCAACGCATGCTTCTTCGAGATCTCAAGCCAAGCTTAGGCAGCTGGCGTAGCGTCAGCTGCAGGAGCGGCTGCATCAGCCGTGGCATCAGCCCCAGCTTCGGCAGTAACGGTTTCTTCCGCTACGGTCACAACCGACGCGATCACGGTGTCCAAACCAAACTTGGTCGAAACGCTAACTCCTTCAGGCAACTGCAGCATCGCAGCGTGGAAGGTGGTCCCCGTCGTCATGGAGGACAAATCCACAGAAACGAACTCAGGCAACAACTTCGGCAAGCAGGTCACTTCAACATAGGAAATGGTGTGCGAGATAAGGCCCTTATCGATCTTAACGGCAGGGCTATCTTCTTCACCATGGAAGTGAAGAGGAACACGCATTGTCACAGGTTCGTTAGCGTCAATGCGCTGGAAGTCGATATGCATAACCTGAGGTTTGTAAGGATGCAACTGGAAAGCACGTAAAACGACCAATTGTTCCTTACCATCGAGTTCCATCGTCAAAATCGAAGCGTGGAACTTTTCCTTCTTCAATGCATAGAAAATAGGATTATGTTCGAGCTCGATTGGCGTAGCGGGTTCTTTGCCGCCGTAAAGAATACCCGGCAATTTATCCGCACGACGAAGGCGGCGGCTCGCACCCGTACCTTGCGTGTTACGCGTGGTGGCGATGACTTTCATTGGATTACTCCTAAAAGGTTCAAAAAAGGGCCCCTACAATCGCGACCAACTGCAGGGAGCCTCGATAAATAAAAATCTGTTATTCAGCAAAAAGGCTACTAACAGAAGCTTCACGAGCAATGCGTGAAAGGGTTTCCCCAATGATCGCAGCCGTGGTAATTTGGCGGATCTTAGGGCTGGCTTCGGCGGCAGCGTTGAGAGGAATGGTATCCGTCACAACGAGTTCGTCAAGCGCAGAATTATTAATTCGTTCTACGGCAGCGCCAGATAAAACTGGGTGGGTGATGTAGGCAACAACACGTTTCGCTCCGCGTTCTTTCAATGCGCCAGCAGCGTTGCAAAGTGTGCCAGCTGTATCCACGATATCATCAGTAATAACGCAAGTGCGATCTTTCACTTCACCGATGATGTTCATGATTTCGGCGACATTCGCACGTGGACGACGTTTGTCAATAATAGCCAAGTCAACTTCAAGAGCTTTGGCCATTGCACGGGCACGTACTACACCACCAACGTCAGGAGACACCACCATGAGGTTGTCGTAGTGACGTTCAACTAAATCGTTGAGCAAAATAGGTGTGGCAAAAATGTTGTCAACAGGGATGTCAAAGAAACCCTGAATTTGATCAGCATGTAAGTCCATGGTCAAGACGTGATCAACACCGACGGACTGAAGCATATTGGCAACGACTTTGGCCGAAATGGCAACACGAGTAGAGCGAGGACGACGATCTTGGCGAGCATAGCCAAAGTACGGAACAGCTGCCGTGATGCGACGAGCAGAAGCGCGTTTCAGAGCATCGGCCATTAACATCAATTCCATGAGGTTGTCATTCGTCGGAGCGCACGTCGACTGGAGGATAAAGACATCCTTACCGCGAACGTTATCCAACAACTGAACCATAACTTCGCCATCGCTGAAGCGAGTGACAGTGGCATTACCGAGAGGGATATTGAGGTATTTGGTGACAGCTTCTGCCAATTTGGGATTCGCATTCCCGGAGAAGACCATCATACTATCTGGCACCATGGGATCCATGATTAAAAACTCTTTGTGTATCTGAATGGGGAGACCCACTCGTGTGTTAACAGCAGGTATGAAGTTTCGGTTAACAAGACCAACGAAAACTTCAGAGAAAAAAACAAAAAAGGGAGGTCTAAAAGACATCCTCCCTATACAGTAAATGGCAGGGGTAGAAGGATTCGAACCTTCGAATGTCGGAATCAAAATCCGATGCCTTGGGCCAGCTTGGCTATACCCCTATCCTCTTTGTTCTAATCATCGAGCCATTGTGCCAGAGGATGCTCCGACAAGGACTCTGCAACAAAACCTTTCCAATCTTGAGGCCAAGGCCCCAACTCTGCTAGATTTGTTGGTTCCCCACTAGGGAGAACTCCGAATACCGCACTTCCTGAACCAGTCATACGAGGCTCACATTGTAGCGAATTTTTAAGCCAATGCAAAGTTTTTGCTATTTCGGGCTCTTTGTTTATCGCTACTGCCTGTAAGTCATTACGACCAAATAAGACTGGCCATGAGGATGTTTGGATATCCAAGAAGTCGCATATTTTCGTAGATTTCGAATCTCTTGTCAAGGCTGGTGACGAAAATATTTTTGCTGTAGATACAGGCTTTCCTGGCCAAATGATGGCAAATCGAGCTTCAGGGAGATCAATATGGGTCAGTTTTTCACCTATCCCTTCAACAAAAGCTGTGTGACCAAAGAGAAAAAAGGGGACATCGGCACCGAGCTCAAGACCTAAGACCAATAAGGCGGATCGCGATAAGTGCAGGTCCCAAAGTTTGTTCAAGCCGATGAGTGTCGTTGCAGCATCCGAACTTCCCCCTCCTAAACCGGCTCCACTAGGAATACGTTTTTTTACAGTAATTTGAACACCTGTTTGAATGTGGAAGCGCTCTTTGAGCAGTTGAGCCGCACGAACACAGAGATCCTGATGACTGTCTCCGATGATGTCCCCCTTGCGCTCTATAGTATTGTTTTCCAAAGCTATTAAGTCAATCGTGTCACAAACATTGACTAAGCTAAAGGCCGATTCCAGTAAATGCTTCCCATCACTCCTTCTTCCAATAACATGCAGAAAGAGATTAATTTTGGCAGGGGCAGGGAGTCCTAGGAGTGCTTGCATGGTTTACATACTCATTTAGTCAAGAATAAGCGAGAGTTTGCCAATGATCTGATCGGGACGAGTTGGCATGATCACGATGAGTTTAGGTTTCCCGTTAGGATGATGCGACAGCGCAGAAGCTTTCCAATGAGTCTCGCTCGGTGGCAGCGTTCCCCTTTTGAGGAGTCCTTCAAAATGTTCAATAGGCAGAGAGTACCCCTTACCAAAAGACCCATCAAAGAGTTGAGTTAGTGTCTGACGACACACCTCGTCAGGGTGGTTATACGTACTTAAACAGGCTCGGTCAGGAGTAATTTCAATGTGTGCCAAGACCCCGCTTAAGGGGGTTAATAGGTCTAAGGATTGACTGTATTGGGTTGAGCGGTAAGTAAAGCGTCCCGTATCCGTTTTAGTTTCACCATTGTGGTTGATCGTTGAAAGAGAAAAACGACCGTGTTGCTCGAACGTTGATGTAGGAGAAATGGTGCTACAGCCAAACAGCAAGAGGCTGAAGATTAATGTGAAAAAAGGAAGAATCTGTTTCATTCGCGGTGTTTGCCGTTATTGGTGATCCGGAGGAAGCTGTAACTTGAGTTTTTTGCCTAGTTCAAGCACATCTATGGCTTTGGGATTTCGATGAATGAGTTCATTGAAAACCGCTTGGGCGTCATGCATTTGATTGAGTGAAACCAGAATTTCAATCATATGCATAACCACCTCCTGGTGGAATGCCCCTTTCATGGCAGCCAAAGCAAAGTAATACGCTTGTTCGAATCGTTTCTCTTTAAAACTCAACCAGGCCATTGAATCGAGAACGTGCCAGTCTAGAGGTGACTGGCGGTAGGCTGTTTCAAGTAACGTGCGTGCCAGATGTAGTTTTTCTCCACGTTGCACGTAATAGTAGCCAAGACCATTGGCGGCGAAGGCATTGTGAGGGTTGATACGTAAGATTTGTTTAAATATTTCTTCGGCCTTGCTTGGCTCTTTGAGATGCTCATATATCAGCGCTAAATTGAACAAAATGTCTTCATTGTTGGGGTCGTGTTCAAGGATATTTTTGAGAATCTGAATGGCTTTGGCGGACTGCCCACTTTTCAATAGTATTTCGATGCGAGCATTGAAATAAGTGCGTTCATTATTGGGATCTTTCTCGATAGCCGTCAGTAAAACAGATTCGGCTGTATCAGGCCGTCCTGCTTTTAACCAAGCAACCGTTTCTTGGATACGTATTTCGGGGAGATTGTGTTTTGGGCTATAGCGCGATAGTGCCTCAGCTTCGCTGACAAAGTCCCCTAAGTGATCATACACTGAGGCTAGAGCTAACCATACATCATCTGTTGCCCAGTCATGGCTGGGGTTTTGAGCTCTCCCCGTCACGATATACTGACGAAACCACTCCTTAGCGAGCGTATAGTTCTGACTTTCTGCCGCTAATGAGCCAGCGTTAAAAAGGATGGTGGGATTATGAGGGTCGAGTTTCACAGCCTCTTGAGCTTCTTGGATGGCTTGTTCGAAACGTCCGTAACGCGCCAACGTTTTCCCATACATCAGATGCCCCACCGTAGAGGCTGGATTTGCAGTGAGAACGGTCTCGAGGAGACGCTGACTTTTTTCGGGCATCGTGCTCCAGCATACGTCAGCTGCTGTGGTCACTGCTTCCTCGTTTTCAACGAACCATGGTAGATCCCGTTCACGAAAGACAATGCCGTTTCCAGGGACGATAGAGAGAGCAGATCGACAAGCCTCTTTATCTTCTCCGAGTCGCCGCTTATAGAGTGCTTTGGCAATATTGAGTTGGATGTCTTTGGGGTATTTGTCCCAGAAGGGTTCAAGAAAACCTTCAAACCATAGATGATCGATATTGTCTGAGGCGAGTAACCGAGTAATTTTGGCGATATAACTTGCCTCGTCTTTCTGATGCTGTTTGCTGAGTTGGTCCAGCAATTTACGCACTTGTGCATCATTTTGGTGCAAAATAGCGTCCATCAGGAGTGCATCATTCGCCACTCCGGCTGAGGGGTCCATTTTGGACCATAAATGCGAGGCTTCAAGAATTTGTTGATTAGAGCGGGTTTTGACTGCTGCTGTCCATGCAAGCTCTGCCACGCTTGAGCTGTGTAGCTTCTCTGCGGCCGGTTTAAGCAGGGAGTAGGCTAGCTGGTTATCGCCAGCGGTTAAAGCAAGGTTCCCTAAGATAAGCTCATAAATCGTTCGCCCCGGTTCATTGAGATCCGTTGGTATGGTGCCTGAGTCTTTGGCTAAAGAGCTAGAGAGCAGACCAAACCAAAAGCAAAGGGTAAGGCTTAAAAAAGGGAGAAAACGCGACATGTGTTTCCGCGATATAGGGCAAAACATAGCACAGTATTTTAACGAAGAGACTCGTCGATAACACACAGAAATGAAGAGTAATTTAAAACATGCCTATGCAATCCGCTAAGTCCCCCTTGACCCCTGAAACTCTTTTTGCAGATTTGTTGTTGCAGTGGTATCGGGCGTATGGGCGACATCACTTGCCTTGGCAAGAGCAAGATTCTTGGTATACGCGTTTAGTTTCTGAAATCATGCTCCAACAAACGCAAGTTCAAACGGTGATTCCCTACTTTTATCGTTTTCTAGAAAAGTTTCCTACTCCCGAGCGTTTCGCTTCTAGCTCAGAGGAGGACGTGATGAAAGCTTGGGAAGGACTGGGGTATTACAGTCGGGCTAGACATCTGCACAAAGCTGTCCAAATGGTGGTGTTCGAGAGAAATGGGCAGTATCCCCAAACAGCCCAAGACTGGGAAACGTTGCCGGGTGTTGGACCATCTACCGCTGGCGCTTTGGCTGCCTTTATTAGTCAGGAAAGATCCGTTATGTGTGATGGAAATGCCAAACGCTCTTTGTCGCGAATTTTCGCGATTGAAGGCTTTCCGGGGCAGAGAAGTTTCGAGACTCAGGTTTGGTCCAAGGCTCGAGAGATCTTACCAGAGCCCAGTGACATGCCAGACTATACGCAAGCCCTCATGGACTTAGGAGCGACTATTTGTAAGCGCCATCCTGTGTGTGACGCATGTCCAATGAGGGAAATCTGCCGAGCTAAGGCGCTTGAGCAAGTGGAGAAGTATCCAGGAAAAAAGCCCATTAAAAGCCGCCCAATTCGCTATACACATGCTTTTTTTGCCTTTCAGGGCGAGCGATTTTATTTAGTGAAGCGAGCGGGATCTGGCGTTTGGCACAACCTCTGGGTACCGTTTCTCTCTCCTTTTAGTGATCAACCTAATTCCTCGGTTACGTTGCCTATTAGCTCAGACAAGATTCTCTTACATTGGACGTTGCCTGAGTTTACGCACGATTTCTCTCATTACCGACTGATTTTGTATCCCGTGATTGCTGAATTATCCTCTGAGGTATCGGTGCCATCAGACTGGAAGGCCTATCAAGCATCGTTAGATGCTCTTCCTGCGATGCCTGCGCCAATTGTTACGCTACTTAAGCAAATTATTCCCCTTCGAGCGCTTCATCAAGGACAGTTAGCTTTCTCGTAAGAAGACAAGGCTAAATGGTTTGATGCAAAACTTCTTCGGGAGAAAAGTTTTTTTCAATGTTACGGTGACGGACGATGGTTGGACACAACGCTTTGCATCGTTGAGCTAAGGTTTCGGCGACATAAACAGATCGATGCTGCCCTCCGGTACATCCAATGGCGACGGATAGGTAATGGCGATTTTGTTGTAAGTACAGAGGAAACCATTTGTGGATGAAATGGCTAATGTCCTCAATCATCTCGTTGACTTCAGGTTTATTCTTCATGAAGTCACAAATTGCTTGATCTTTCCCTGTTAGATAACGAAGCTGCGGGTCGTAATAAGGATTCGGTAGGCAACGAACGTCAAACACTAAGTCGGCAGCAACAGGGATCCCTTGTTTAAAGGCAAAAGATTCAAAGGTCAAGGTGATGTCTGCGTGTGGTTGACCAATAAACTGTTGAACCCACTTTCTTAATTGAGCCGGCAAGAGGTTTGTCGTATCAATGACGGCCGCTTGTTCCGTGATGGGAGCTAATAAGTCGCGCTCAATTTGAATAGCTTCTTGCAAAGACAGAACTTGATCGTGCTTGCGAGCACGTGTCGACAGAGGGTGTCGACGACGAGTCTCTGAGAAACGCTTTACCAACTCTTCGGAAGAGGCCGTCAAAAAAAGAATACGCACATCAAGCCCCTGTTTATGCAATGTATCTAGGGCTTGAACAGCGTGATCGAAGGTGGCCTGAGATCGAGCGTCAATGGCTACCGCGGCAAGTTGAGTGCCACTTTCTTGTAGACGCAGCGCTACAGGAATGAGAAAGTCAGCGGGGAGATTGTCGATGCAGTAGAACCCACAATCTTCCAGTTGACGGGTGGCAATCGATTTTCCTGCTCCCGATAGACCAGTGACAATGATAAGTTGCATGACGCTAATTCTCCGAAAGAGGGGGAACGGGGTTTTCTGTTTCTATAGAGGCGTTTTCATTGGGAGATACCCAGTTATGGATCAAGTCACAGACCGCGACAGGGGTAGGGGCTTGCAGAAGTTGTTGTCGGATGTCTTTGTCGGCGAACAGAGCTTTAGCTTCTTGAAGAATGCTAGAGAACTGTTCCGCTGTTTGTGCAGGCACTAGGAAAAAGAAAAAAAGTTGTGCAGGACGACCATCAGGGGCTTCCATTTCAACAGGATTCTTGGTTCGAATGAAGCAAGCAGCGGGTTTGTCTAGTGTTTCTAGGCGACCATGCGGAATGGCACAAGCACGCCCCAAACAAGTACAACCGAGTTTTTCTCTGGCAAATAGCGCATCAAAGGCATCTGTATGAGGAATGCCATAGGAGGCCTCAAAGACCAGGGCAGCTTCTTCAAAAAGTCGTTTTCGACTTACCACATCGAGATCTACGCGAACAGTATCCAGAGTTAGAAAGGGCGAAAGAGTATTCATTGTTAACCAAGGCTAGTCGAACTGAGGCGACTAACACTAAGAGAAGAACGTATTGACAGTCTAGCGGTTTGCCAGTCAGTTGTCAGCTTTTAGGACGTCGTCTTACCTGTGAAGTGGGTATTCCGAGTAAATCACGATATTTGGCAACGGTTCGGCGAGCAATGAGAATATTATGCTTGGCCAGCTGTTGAACTAAAGCATTATCAGACAGCGGTTGAGTAGGATCTTCCTGGGAAATCAATTGACGAAGTAGGGCAAAAATTTTTTCATTACTAATTGTATTGTCGCTATCTTGATCGACGCTATTGGCTTTCCCTGCCAAAAGAGCATTGAGTTCTATGGTGCCTTGAGGGCAATATAAATATTTTCCAGAGATGGCTCGTGAGACGGTGGATTCTGCGACCTCAACAGCGTTGGCAATGTCATGAAGACGTAGAGGTTTTAAACCTGCCTCCCCCTCTGAGAAGAACAAATGTTGGTAATCCACCATGAACTGAGCAATTTTGAGCAAGGTTTCCCGTCGAGCACTTAAGGCGTGAATAAGTAATTTGGCTTCAGTCAAATAATTTTGCCACAGGACATAAGGCAATTCGTGTCTTAAGGCACTTTGGCGTTTTTCCGAGGCTAAACGGAGGTGAAAAAGTGGATTATCAACAGGGAAAACGAGCCAGCGATCGTTTAGATTTTTGACATACAGTTCCGGAGTGACAAATTCGGTTTCTACCCGACTTTCATTTTGCAGAGGATACGGTTTGAGCTGCTGCATTAGTGTTAGAGCTTCCTGCAACAGAGGTTCGTCCTGGTCAACACATTTGAGAAGCGCTTTGTGATCTTGGCGAGCGATGTTCAATAAGCCTTTATTGAGTATGTTTTTTAGCGCAGCGATGGCATCAGTGGGATACATTTCTTTGCGTTGTAAGTGCTCCAATTGTGCAAGGAGTGCCGCAGTTGGATTCGGTTCTCCTGTCCCAATAGGAGCAATGCGCTTCAAGAGTTTCAATCCGTGTTCCCACGCTTCTAGGGGAACTGGGTCATAGCCTTCCTCTTTTAGAACGTCGGCATATTCATCGGCGAGTTGAGAGAGGCTGACGGGCAGAAGCCCGTGTCCATCGAGCTCATCAAGTAGACATTCGGCCAAAAAAAGATGCAGGTTAGATTCGGGTAGACAATGCAATTCCGTTTTGAGTTCATCTTTAAGGCTAGAGAGGGTAGGAATGTTGTCTACAGGTGAGAAATCTTCATTGCTCTCAGGTTTTAGAGGGTATTCAAAGAGTTGTTCCAGCGGTTGATCGGCATTAGGGCGTACAGAGGGTTCGTCATCGGAAGGACTCGCTGTGGCCGAGGTGCTAATGCAGGGAAGATCGTCCGATTCAATCAGTGGATTCTCAGACAAGGCAAACACGATTTCGGCTTCGAGTTGTAACGTCGACATTTGTAAGATGTCTAACGAAGCCAACTGATCAAGAGTAAGGGTTTGTTGTTGAGAAAGCTGAAGCGATAAAGACGATTTCATAACCACAGAGCGGATCTACATCCGGAAATTTTCTCCAAGATAGAAAGCTCTTACATCGGCATTATTGATGATGTCTTCCGGTTCGCCCGAGGCAAGAACTTGTCCCTCGTTGATAATGTAAGCGTGGTCACAAATAGCGAGGGTTTCACGCACATTGTGGTCAGTAATTAAAACGCCGATACCTCGGTCACGCAAATAGCGGACAATTCGCTGAATTTCAATAACCGCAATAGGGTCCACACCAGCAAAGGGTTCATCAAGCAGAATAAATCGAGGATTAGCAGCAAGCGCTCGTGCAATTTCGGTACGTCGACGTTCACCCCCAGAAAGGGACAGGGCCATATTGGTTCGAATGTGTTGAATTTGCAGTTCGCTCAATAAGTTTTCAAGACGGGTGTCAATTTCTTTAGAAGAAAGACGATGCCCTTGCTCATCTTTCTGTAACTCCAATATCGCCCGAATGTTATCTTCAACGGACAGTTTACGAAATACGCTCGCCTCTTGAGGAAGATAAGAAACACCTAACTGAGCGCGCTTGTAGATTGGCAGATGGGTTAACTCTTGTCCATCGAGCTCAACAGCGCCCTCATCACCCACAATGAGACCGACAACCATATAGAACGTTGTCGTTTTCCCTGCCCCATTGGGGCCCAAAAGGCCAACGACTTCTCCTGATCGCACAGAGAGGTCAACCCCTTTGACAACGCGACGAGAGCCATAATGTTTTTTTAGACCCCTTGCCCGTAATGTGTGCTGAGTCATGTTGTCGTTCATTACTTACCTTCCGTTTTCGATTTGGAAATGTTTGAGCTGTTTTGTAAGGGCTGACGTTGTTGCGTTGTGCCTTTGTTATCGTCATTATTACGTCTAGGCGCAATAATGGTTGTGACACGTTGGTGAGTGCCGTTGACAACCGCACCAGAGACCTCAGAAAGAGCATTTCGCATGTCGTAAGTGATCGTCTCTCCACTCGTCATGTCTTTTTGTTGCCCGTTTTCTGTGCGCTTTAATTCAGCTTTACCACTCAATGTGACTTTATCGGTTTCTTCGTCGTAGATAATTTTGCTACTTCGGGCATGAATCCATTCGTCAATTTTGGGATTGGGATTGTCGCGTTTTTGTTTAAACGTCGATGGTGTCCCAACGAGAACAATATGGCGATACCCTTTGGGGGTGATGGATAATGTCAGTGTGTTGCCCGTAAAACGGATACTCCCTTGGTCAACAACCACATTACCTGTATAGACAGCTGTTTGTTTAACTTCATCTCCGTTAAAGCGATCTGCATGAATTTCAATGGGCTGATCGTTATCTGTGGCTAACGCCCATGCATTACCCATTCCAATGAAGAGCAAAGCATATAGCGGAAGAAGTTTTTTCATAGTGGTCACCGATCTGAAGTCAGATAAACAAACAATATGGTTGACTGCGCTGGAGTAGTTGGGTTAAGTGCTGGTTCCAAAACGGAATGTTAAACCATCTAACATCACCATCTCCTCTTATTATGAGCACAGCCAAAATAGTATAGCAGTCTCGCCGAACCCCTTTTTGAAGGAGTTGATTAGTGTGATTTTGACGGGTGTGACGTCCTTTCTTGAGGATGGAAGACAGAGACAACGTCGCCTTTCAATTCTACGGTGTGAGAGACGTTATCGTACTCCATCCCATGAAGAGCACTGGTCGTGTCTAATCCCCGAGTCATGAATACAGGTTTGTTTGTCTCAAAAAATTCTTCGTCAAGAAGCCCTTTTAAGTATTCTGTTTTAAAGGTGATTGAAGGGTTCTTTTGGTCAGCTTCTTGTCGGAGAAAAACATTACCTGCGAGTTCTAAGGTTTGAAGGCTGTCTGTACTCCAAGCTTTGTCACTGACGACGTGAATGGGCATACGGTTGGCGGAAAAACTATAGAGTTGCGCTTTCGAAGCGTTCATCTGGCCGTCTGAAAAATGCTCAGCTTGTTGAGCCAAGAGCTGACGCGTGGGCTCTCCTTGAGCATTGAAATCGGTGACGACCAAATTTTTGGCCATGAAATCAGGACTTTTTGGGCTAGGCACGTATTTGAGGCCTAACAGCTGACCACTGATGGAGTAGTAGTAACTCAGGCCGATAAGAACGAGCAATAGCACAATGCCAATAATGGCTGTTATACGTTCACGAAGAATAAGGTTACGTTGAGACATTATTGGCCCAAAATAAACGTTTGCTGGACAAGCTCATCCCACTTTCCTTGGGACTTTAAAATGAGTTCAGCGAGTTCTCGAATGGCTCCGCGACCACCGGGGAAATGCGATTGCCAGTGAATCCAAGGCATAATCTCAGGATTCCCATCGGCTGGTGTGGTGGATAAGCCAACACGCATCAGCAGGGGTAAATCAGGAATGTCATCTCCCATATAGGCCACTTCATCGTCTGTCACGCCGAGCTCATTGACCAATTCCAGATAGGCGGGGGTTTTAAAGCGCTGTCCCTGAGCCACTCGCGTAATGCCAAGCTCCTTGCAACGTTCCGCCACAATCGTAGAGCTTCGCCCTGTGATAATGGCGATTTCAATGCCGGCTTTTTGCAACATTTTGATGCCTAAGCCATCTCGAACAAAAAAACGCTTGTAAAGTTCTCCAGTGCCGGAGGTGTTAATACTTCCATCAGTCATTACGCCATCAACATCGAGGACAACTAAACGAATTTTTTTGGCTTTCGTTTCCACAATTGACATTACAGTACCTTGGCAGAGAGTAGGTCTTGAAGATGGAGAGCTCCAATTAAATGATTGTCTTCATCGACGACTAAAAGTTGGTTGCAATGATATTGATCAATGAGTTTGACTGCCGCAGCGGCCAGTTCATTGGAAGATATCGTTTTTGGGTGGAACGTCATGACGTCTTTAATGCGTATTTGACGAATGTCGCCTACTCTCTCGATCAGACGGCGCAAATCGCCTTCAGTGAAAATACCCAAGACGTGGTTGTCTTCATCCACAATGGCGGTCATACCAATATGTTTTTTGGTAATTTCTCGGATAGCTTCCAAGACCGTAGTATCCTCTGTGACACAAGGAATATCTTCCCCTTTTCTCATGATGTCTTGGACATGTAATAAAAGCTTTCGGCCTAAAGCGCCACCGGGGTGACTGCGAGCAAAATCCTCTTTGGTAAAGCCTTTACTAGCAAGGCAAGCAACAGCTAGGGCGTCTCCCATGGCTAGCGTTGCTGTGGTAGAGGTTGTGGGAGCTAAATTTAGAGGACAAGCTTCGCGTTCAACGTGGCAGTTGATGTGAATGTCAGCGTATTGAGCTAAACGACTATGGTCATTCCCTGTCATGGCGATGAGCTTAGCTCCCTCACGCTTGATCGCAGGGACAATCGTAAGCAGCTCATTAGATTCGCCAGAATAGGAGATGGCAATGACGACGTCCTGGCTTGTAATCATTCCAAGGTCACCATGTGCAGCTTCAGCAGCATGCACAAAAAAGGCAGGAGTTCCTGTGGAGGCAAATGTGGCAGCCAATTTGCGACCAATATGGCCTGTTTTACCAATCCCAGAGACAATCAGACGCCCCCGACAGCCTAATATCGTCGAAACGGCATTCACAAAGTCTTCTCCTAGCTCATTAGCTAAGTGGACAATGGCCTGAGATTCTTGAACAAGGACGGCGCTGGCAAGGTTTAATATTTCTTCTGTTTTTAACTGATGTTCCATCGAGGGATTCCTTTTGGATGCCAAACACTATAGACACGACTTTACGCGAGTTCACAAATATCACTAATAATAGCGAAATCTCAATAGGTAGGACAGTATCTCAAAAGAGGAAAAACAATATAAAAAAGCAACGTAAGCGACTTAAAGACGCTTACGTTGCTGAATGGAGACAGAGTGTGATTGGAGATCACACGTCGATTCTTAACTAGTGTTGGAGAATCTTGGAGAGGAACTGCTGAGCACGTTCACTATGCGGGTTATTGAAAAACTCTTGCGCAGGTTGATTGTCGATGATTTCGCCCGCTTCCATGAAGATGACGCGATCTGCAACCTTGCGAGCAAAACCCATCTCATGAGTGACGACCATCATTGTCATCCCTTCTTTGGCCAACTCCACCATGACATCAAGTACTTCATTAATCATTTCCGGATCAAGGGCTGAAGTGGGTTCGTCAAACAACATGCAAATGGGGTCCATAGCTAAAGCACGAGCAATGGCCACACGCTGCTGTTGTCCCCCAGAGAGTTGGCCAGGGAATTTGTCGGCATGAGCTAAAAGCCCTACGCGATCAAGAAGTTCAAGTCCACGTTTGGTTGCTTCTTCACGGCTACGACCCAATACTTTCATTTGGGCGAGGACCAAATTTTCTCGAATGGATAAATGCGGGAAGAGTTCAAAGTGTTGGAACACCATTCCTACACGACTACGCAACTTGGGCAGGTTTGTTTTGGGGTCACCAACGGAGACGCCATCCACAATGATTTCACCCTTTTGGAACGGTTCCAATGCGTTGACAGTCTTGATAAGGGTCGATTTTCCTGAGCCCGATGGTCCACAAACGACAACGACTTCGCCTTTTTGCACTTCAACGGAACAATTTTTGAGAACCTGGAAAGAACCGTACCATTTGCTGATGTTACGTATTTCAATCATTGCCATGATGTAATAATCCTGTATCTATCTAAGGGGGAAGTGTATCAGTTAACGAGCGGCCCCGCCTTTCCACTGGAGTCGACGAATCAGCATAGAAAGGGAAAATGAAACAGCTAAATAACTAATAGCAGCAAAAGAATACATCAGAACGAGCTGTCCGTCTCGCTGGGCAATCTTAGAAATTGCGCCCATGAAATCATTGCCGCTAATGACATACACCAAACTGGTATCCTGAAACAAAATGATAGTCTGCGTCAAGAGCACAGGCAACATATGCCGGATAGCTTGTGGTAAAACGACATAACGCATTGTCTGGGCATAGCTAAGCCCTAAACCATATGCTGCCCAAATCTGTCCTTTTTTGATCGACTGAATACCGGCACGCATGATCTCGGAAAAGTAGGCAGCCTCAAACAATACAAAGGTAATGATGGCAGTGTTGCCTGCGCCGATCTGGACCGGATGCTCGAGGTGGAGCACGATTCGTAAGAGTTCTGGCATAAGCAAGAAGAACCAGAAAAGCACTAGCACCAAGGGAACCGCTCGCATTAAATTGACGTAGAGCCGAGCAGGAATTGACAAGTAAGGTTTATTGGAAAGACGGCATAGAGCAAGTAAAGTTCCGAGAACCAAGCCTCCAACGGCGGTAATAGCCGTTAACTCCAAGGTATACGCCGCTCCATTAAGGATATATTCCCAGCTGTCGGTAATGGATGAAAAGTTCAACGACATGATATCGATCCTTATTTAGCCACGATGAAGCCAGGGATGGTGCTACGCGCTTCCACCCACACCATGAGTCTGTTGACGACCAGTGCTATAGCGATATAGAGGATGGTAGCCCAGACATAAGCGGCAAAAAATTGAAAGGTGTCTTCCCCCATTTCATTTGCGCGCATCGTGAGTTCGGGGAGACCGATGGTGATTGCCACGGCGGTGTTCTTGATCAAATTCATCGCTTCACTGGTTAACGGCGGAAGAATGAGGCGAAAGGCCATGGGTAAAACGACAAAGCGATAGCGTTGAACGGTGGTTAACCCTAGCGCCTTAGCCGCATTGCTGAGCCCTTTAGGCAAAGAGCTAATGCCGGCTCTGACCTGTTCTGCAACACGCGAAGAGGTGAATAACCCTAGGCACAGGAAGGCTGAAATAAATTGACTGTATATCGGATCAACGCTGATGATCCAGGCTTTGTAAGCTGGTACGATTTCGGGAACAACAAAGTACCAAATGAAGATTTGAACAATAAGAGGAATGTTACGGAAGATCTCGATCCAAGCTTCACAAAACAGACTGAGAGCTTTGTTTTCAGACGTGCGCAGTGTCCCGATGACCGTACCTACCGCTACAGCTAAGGCAAATGAGCTTAAGGCCAGCCCTATGGTCCAGATAGCGCCATCAGCGATATAGAGCCACCAGGGTTCATCTGTAAAACTCGAGATGTCAAATAAGACATCGAGTGACATATTTAATGCCATTTTCCGTTCCTCTTATTGTGTTTGGCCGTTCTGTCTATCAGGTGGAGGGGTGGCCAAACAGTGGGCGTTTCGTTATTGATGGAGAAAGTCCCTGAGTGCCCAAAAGTTGCTAGCTGAGGCACCCAGGGTAAAAGGTTGGCTATAGATTAGATGCCATCACTATTAGGATTAGCAAAGAGATCTTTAGTTACTTTGTTCATCGGGAAGTTCAAGTTGACATTCTTCGGAGGAATCGGACTTTCAAACCACTTCGAATAAAGTTTGGCTAAAGAACCATCTTTGATCATGCCGGTAATCGTTTTATCAACGAGAGCCTTGAACTGCGGATCATCTTTGCGGAACATCGGAGCGTAAGGTTCTGTCGAAAGCGATTCGTCAATGATTTTGAAGTCATCCGGATTGGGGAGGGTGGAAATCTGACCCGCCAGCAACACATCGTCAATGACAAAGGCATCGGCGCGCTTATTCGCTACCAATTTCATGGCTTCTGCAAAATTTTTCGTCTTTAATAAACGGATCGTAATATTGTTATCTTTTTCAAACTTTTTAAGCAGTTCGACCGTCGTGGTACCAGAGGTGACCGCGACATTTTTGCCAGCCAAGTCTTTTAGCGTCTTGATTGGACCGTCTTTCCAGACAGCGGCTGTGACCTGAATACCGAAATAATTGGTGCCAAACGCCGCCTGTTCCTGGCGTTTTTTGGAGTTCGTCGTGGATCCGCATTCAATATCCACAGTGCCATTCTGAATCAGTGGAATGCGGTTAGCACTCGTGACGGGCTGGTAGTTGATTTTGAGATTTGGCATATTCAAATCTTTTTTGACGGCATCCGCAATGCGATTGCAGACTTCATATCCGTATCCGACTGGCGTCCCGTCAGCCTGTAAGTAAGAGAAGGGAACAGAGGCTTCACGATATCCCAAGGTCATCGAGCCAGAGTCCTTAATTTTTTTCAAGGTACCAGTGAGATCATCGGCAGCAAAGGCTGATGTAGCCAACAGAGACGCCATTACGATGGCAATGGCAGGGAAGCGAAGGGATTTCATATCGGACTCCTTTGAAGAAACTGATTCGATAGTGCTCGAGTCATGGTCGTGCTTTACTTTTAATAAAGCAAGAACCGTGCCAACTTTGATTAATGGAGCCGTACCCCTAGTGACATAGGGGAAAAGACAGGATGATTTCGGTGGTGCTGGTGTGATGGAGGAAAACGAAAGTGAGCATACTGCACCGATGTGGTGCGGTATGCTCTATTTTGGGGCGTGCTATTTAAAAGAGGGTTTGCGACCTTCTAAAAAAGCCTGAAGTGTTTCTTTGGCCTCGGGTGAGCTGGACTGAGATTGATAAAGAGCATTGTGCGTTTCCCAAGAGGTCGTAATCTCTGCACGAACCTTCTCACGCAGCAGTTCTTTGGTCAGTTGGACAGCTTTAGTGGGAAGGACGGCGAGGCGAGCCGCTTTTTCTGCAACAACTTTGTCTAGTGCATCGGGCTCGGTGACGCCACTGATCCAGCCTAATTCAAAAGCCTCCTCCACGGAAATCGGTTCTGATAGGAGCACTTTTTGAGACAAGAGCTTGCTCATGCCTGTTTTAGTAAATAATGAAATAGCGCCAAATCGAGGTGTTCTTGCTAACGCTGTGGCTGGAAACGAAAATAAAGCATCTTGCGAGGCATAAACCAAGTCAGCATACAGAACCACTAAGAGGCCTTCAGCCACACAGGGGCCTTTAACGCTAGCAATGATCGTTTTGGGAAAACGGTTTAACGCTGCAAAAAGAGCCGACAACGCCTCGTCCAATTTTTGAGGCTTTTTTTGTGTTTCTTCCATATCAGCCCCTGCGCTAAAAACATCCGGTTCGCTTTGCAAAATAACGACACGAACCGCAGTGTTTTGAGAGGCTTCTTCGAGGGCTTGAGTGAGTTCTTGGCATAGCGCCACGTTTAGGGCATTGCGTTTAGCCATGCGGTTAAGAGATAGGCGAAGAACGCCAAACTCCAGTGAGCTGATAATATTATTCATTCTCTCAATCTCCAGCGAGATAGGTCTTTAAGGAATAGTGTAAAGCCAGGTTTCGGTATCAGGCGTGTGAGTGGGAGTACGAACAAAACCCTGACGGTGCAGAAAGTTTTGCATGCCCTCATTGCCCTTAAGGACGAACCCTACAAGGGAAGTGATCCCATGCCGTTTGGAATGAGTGACCAGTTTATTCATAAGAACAGTTGCGAGTCCAGCGCGTTGCCAAGCATCTTCGACGACAATGCCAAATTCGGCTTGTTCGCTCTGATCTAACCGACTCCAACTAGCTAGAGCATGGATCTCATGTTCGTCGCATAATACCCAAACTTGTCCGTCGCCAGGATTATAGGTAAAACTGTCAAGAATCTGTTTGTCAGTGAGTTGACTGCGCGTATGGAATCGTAAATATCGACTTTTGTCGGAAAGTCGCCTAAGAAAACGCGCCAGTCGATCGAAGTCACTCTCAAAGAGTGGTCGCAAGAACAGAGACCCTTTTGGAGTTTGTTGTTGTGCCCACTCTTCAAGAGGAGGTGCGGCAAACAACAAATGAGAAAAATCTGCATCGTTCTGTAAGTTCTGAGCACTTAACCGCATACAGGGGAGCGACGGGAAAAGATGGTTGGCAGTTACCCGAATGGGAAGGTGAAGACGCGAAACGGCAGGAATCGCACAAAGAAAGTCACTTAATGTGCAAAGACTGTCGGCTAATTTTTCTTTCACTGTTGGTGTCAAGGCCTGCCAGTAGGGGTGTTTGGCGAAATGGTGCAAAAGGGAGTTATAGCTTAAGGGCAGAAAGCAAGAGTAAAGTAGAGTGCCTTCTGCACTTTCTATCGCACAGACTTTCCCTAGTCCTAGCTGATGATAAAAAGAGATGTTTAGATCTCTGACGGACGTTAGTTCACAGGATCGGTCACTAAAGATGACAGCTTGAAGAGGTGCTGCTTGTTCCTGCTGGCGATGAATATGCTCTAATGCTTGATGCCACAGCTTTTCAAAGTCTTGGCTGTCTGTCACCAGGAGTTCAGGAAAACTTTCTTCATAGCCTTGCGCAAGAAGACGTACACGCATGGGGCCTTTTGCTGAGTTGAGTAGGTCGATACATTCTTCGAGCGAATGTCCTATTTGTGCTCGAGCTAAGGGCAGTGAGGCGTTGGAAAGAAAGGTGAGGGTTTCTGGTGCTGAGAGGACGAAACGGTCTTGCGCTAAATGCTCTTTAATGTGCTCTCTTAATGTAGCTATCCTGGCTGTATTAACAAGACTCGGTCTGGACTGAGGTATGAGTTGGTGTTGCACCTTTAGGTAGCGCTGAGTGACGATTCGATCAAAAGCAACTAAAGCTCTCTCAAGAGAAGGAAAAAGAGACAAAGATACGTTTGACGACTTTTGCAGAAGCGCAGCCAATTGTTCGTATAAAGAAACATTGAGGCAACAACAAAGGATAGGTTTGGTGCACCCCATTGCCAATTTAACGAAATGTTGCAGTAGCTTACTGGTGTCCTTGCTGGATGAAGGTGTATGCAAAACCAACATAAGCGCATCTAGACTCTCATCTTGCAGAAGTACTGGGAGCGATTTGATGGCGTTATCTAGCGAGCGCGATATTATCGGGTTATTGAAGGAGATAGCTAAAGCGTTGTTTCGCAGCGTTTTTACAGTACTCTCACACAATCTAGCTAATGGAATGCGCTCCTTGGTTGCGTTTTGTAGCCCCAATTCTGCTAGGGTTTCACTGGTCGTTAGGATGGCTAAGTGGTTTTGTTTGGGTAAGCGATTGCCTGCTAAGACCGTGATGCTATCGATGAATCCATCTACATCATCACAGACATGAGCCCCTAGCGCCTTTAAAGCAGGGGTAAGAAGTTGTTGCTCATCTTGCGATAGAAGTCCCGTGAAGACAATGATCGTTTTACGCGTTACCGTGTCTCTAATTGCTTTCAATAGGTTTCGCGGATCTGCGAGAGGCGAGGCGAGCTGTAGAGCAATAACTTTTGTATTGCGCTCAACGGCTTGAGTATGTATTAACTCGGACATGGAGATATCCCTCGTTTGTCCGAGAGTTGCCACGATGGAAAAACCTTGTCCCGAGGAGGAAAGACGATTTAAAACGATGTCAGCAATGTCGCCGGCATAGGTAAAAAGCGCAATATTGCCAGGTTTAGGTAGGGTTGGCCAAACGCTTAAATTGAGTTTGGCTCCTGGAATCATATAACCCCAAGAACCCGGCCCCAAGATTCGTGTGTTTTGTTGTCGAATTTGAGCTAACAGTTCTCGATAGATAGGAAGGTTCCATAGTTGAGGATATTCATCACAGAGCACTAACAACTGGCAAGAAGAGGGGAGATTGGCAAGAGTACTTAAAACGCGTTGAGGGGAAGGCGTACTGAGAACCGTCAAAATGGGTTCAGGCACATGCGTTAACGAACGATAACAAGGAGCGTCTTGTAGCGTGTCATATTTGGGATTGACTGCAAAGAGCTGGTAAGGTGGGTTAGGCTGTCTCAAAGCATCCCAAAACGCTGTGCCACGGTGATTAGGCTGATCACTAGCCCCCAAGATTGCGATGGATTGGGGTACAAGGGCTTGTCTGAGAGCAGAGGTGGTCATGACAACGCTCACAAAAGAAGTTAGGTTGATTATCTATTATAAATAAGTGAAAAAGTACGGATCAGTACAATGGCAGAGCAAGAGAGCAAAGGTTACAACACTCGTCAATGCCAACTTGAGGCTATACAATGAATAAAGGAGTGAGTTTGCGCTTTTTTGACTGAGGATAGACGGAGCGCATAGGGTGTGAATAGCGCGTAAGCAAACGAGCTCAACCCATTTTTCCCTAGACAGTGCAATGGAGTGGCTATATGAAAGTAGGCGGACAATGTCGTCGCACAATTCGGTCCATACGTAATGGAGAGGCCGTCGAAATTATTGATCAAACGCTTCTTCCCTATGAATTGAAATTCAGAGAGTTGAACGATTGGCGAGATTGTGTAGAGGCCATCAAAACCATGAGAGTTCGTGGGGCCCCTCTGATTGGTATTACGGGGATCTGGGCTGTTGTGTTGGCGGTGCGTGAAAATCCCAATAACGATGCTTTAATTCGCGTTGCTGATGTCATCATGAACGCTCGCCCTACTGCGGTGAACTTGTCTTGGGGTGTTAGAAAAATGCTGGGGTATCTTTTGCCTCGAGATCCTCAACAGCGTTTAGACGTAGCTCTTAAGATGGCCGAAGAATTGACACAAGCGGATGTGTTGACATGCCGCAAGATTGGTGAAATAGGAGCCACATTAATTGCTGACAAATACCGCAAATGCCGTCGCCCAGTCAATGTGTTGACGCACTGTAATGCTGGCTGGTTAGCTACGGTGGATTATGGAACAGCGCTCTCTCCCATATATCTGGCGTTTGAGCAAGGAGTCCCTGTGCATGTGTGGGTAGACGAGACACGTCCCCGCAACCAGGGTTTATTAACCGCTTGGGAGTTGGCTGAGCAAGGCATTCCACACACTTTGATTGTGGATAATGCTGGTGGTCAACTGATGCAACACGGTGATGTGGATATGGTTATTGTTGGCGCTGACCGCATTACTCGCCGTGGAGATGTCGCTAATAAGATTGGCACTTACCTGAAGGCCTTGGCAGCCAAGGACAATGACATCCCATTTTATGTTGCAGCACCGGAAAGTACGATTGATTGGACCTTAAATGATGGCAAACGGGAGATACCCATTGAAGATCGAGCTAGTGAAGAGGTTTTGCAGATCAAAGGACTGGACTCACAGGGGCAGCTCTCGAGTGTGCAATTGGCTCCCGCGAATACCGCAACATCTAATCCAGCTTTTGATGTGACTCATAATCGATTTGTGACGGCTATTATTACGGAGACAGGAATTTATTCCCCAACAGACCTTGTCTCTAGAATGCCCCCTATTACCAAAGAAGATTGAGATGTCGGACGATACTCAGAACCTGAAGACTCATATTGTCGAAGCGGCCCTTCGGTTGAGTCGGTTAGGTCTAAATTGCAACAAGTCAGGTAATGTGTCAGCTCGCACCACAAATGAGGACGGCCAAGATGGATTCTGGATTACGCCGAGCGGGCTTCCTTATGAAGAATTGACCGAGTCAGCTCTTGTTTGGTTACCTTTAAACGATCCGCTATCCGTTAATCGAGCTCTAGGACCTTATCGTCCCTCAAGCGAATGGGAAATGCATGCGAGGGTTTATCGACAGCGAGCAGATATGGCTGCCGTCGTGCACACGCACTCTTTATATGCAACGGCTTTAGCTTGCCAAGGTCTCAGTATTCCTCCTTTTCATTACATGGTGGCAGCGGCTGGAGGCATGAGTATAGATGTGACTCCTTATGCCACATTTGGCTCCAGTGAGTTGGCCACCAGAGCGGCTAAAGCGCTAGCAGATAAAAAAGCGACACTGCTTGCACACCATGGCGTTTTAGTGTGTGGGAAAACGCTTCATGAGGCTATCAGTTTGGCCAATGAGGTGGAGAACTTAGCTCATCAATACGTGATTGTGCGTGGATTGGGTTCGGTCGAGCTTCTATCGGAGATGGAAATGAGGAAAGTACTTGAAAAGTTTAAGACTTATGGTCAAGTCGTGAAGGATTCTGAACAAGAATGACGAACGAAAAAAAGACATGCCCTATCCGCTGGTTACGCGTAGATGGGACAACGGTTTCATGCACAGAGAGCGTTAAAGTCCTGAATGAAAATTGGGAAGAGGCTCGTGATGTTCTGCAAACGATGTATGAAGACGCCGTATTGCTTGGTGTTGGAAAAGAAGCCTATAAACAGGCTCTGCATAATCTGGTGAATAGCTTAGTTTGTGATTACAAAGAAAAAGAGGCTCCCATAGAGTCTCATTAACACTTAGCCTAAAAGTCATGAATAGAGCATTGGGACTTTCCTTAGTTAGCTCCGAAGAACAGTATGTTAACATGGACTAAATAGGGAATAGTCTTTAGATCTCATGGGAGTCAACCCCTATCTTGCCATCCAATGACTGTTTCTAAGAAGGATCTTTATTAACTTGGTCAGTCGAAGGGAGTGGGAATGTCGCAAGAATTTTCCGATGTTTTAGGGGAAATAAAAAGACGAGCACGTGGGCAATGGGTTCATTTATTTGAGCAGGCTGGGATGAATGGCTCTCACTTTCGAAAAGTCAACCGTCCTTGCCCTTTATGTGGAGGGCGCGATCGTTTTAGTTTCTACCCCAAATCGGAAGATGGGTATTGGTTTTGCCGCGGATGCGGGCATGGTGATGGGATTGATCTTATCCGCCAATACCGGCATGAAACGTTTTGGCAAACTCTCATCTTTTTGGGTCGAGCATTAAATGTTGAGGTGAGCCCAAAACAAGGAGGGCCTCATAGAAAAACGGATGACGTAACAAGTCGGGTGATCGATGACTTATGGGAACACGCGATTACTCTCAAAACCCTGACAGCTACGAATCCTGTACTTTCTTATCTCGCACATAGAGGCATTGCCTTGTCTGATGAGCTTTTGCAACGCGATGTTTTACGATTTTCACCATTATTAGACTACTGGGAGAAGGAAGACGATACGGTTGTCGCTCATGAGGCTTGGCCTGCTATGTTGGCTCGTCTAACCGACCTAGAAGACCACCTGGTCAATGTTCATCGAACTTATCTGCGTGTGGACGGTGCTAAAGCACCTGTGAATAGCCCCAAAAAACTCTGTAGAGGACCGATTAAAGGCGGCTGGATTCAGCTCTATGAACCTGGACGAACACTTGGCGTCGCAGAAGGCATTGAAACAGCGCTTTCGGCAGCGCAACTCTTTGGTGTACCAACGTGGAGTGCAGTGTGTTTAAATGGATTTCAGAATGTAGACACCCTGCCTACATGTGTAGAACATCTGGTGATTTTTGGCGATAACGACGCCAGTTATAGCGGTCAAGCGGCGGCCTGGAAATTGGCACAGACTTGGCATCGTCTCTATCCAGAAAAACAGGTGACGATCAAAATTCCTGAACAACAAGGCTGGGATTGGAATGATGTCTTGTTAAGACACTAATCACAACAGTGAAAAAAAAGTGGCGCAAAGTATTTCGCGCCACTTTAGCCAGCTCAAACTTAGTTATTGACCAGCAATGTCATGAGCCTTCTTCGGTTCGTTACGAAGACGAATATGCAATTCTCGGAGTTGCTTTTCTTCAACTTCGGCAGGTGCTTGTGTTAGCAAGCACTGTGCACGCTGCGTCTTCGGGAAGGCGATCACGTCGCGGATGGAATCGGCTTCGCACATCATGGTAACGATGCGGTCTAACCCGAAGGCAAGACCACCATGAGGTGGCGCACCAAACTGCAAAGCGTCGAGCAAGAAGCCAAATTTCTGGCGAGCTTCTTCCGGGCCAATCTTCAAGGCGCGGAAGACCTTTTCTTGAACATCTTCGCGGTGAATACGGATCGAGCCACCGCCGATTTCCCAACCATTCAAGACCATGTCATAGGCCTTGGCGTAAGCGTGTTCGGGATCGGTGCTTAAGAGGTCTTCATGACCATCCAAGGGGCTGGTGAAGGGATGGTGCATCGCCACCCAGCGTTGATCTTCTTCGGAGTACTCGAACATGGGGAAGTTGATTACCCAAAGAGGTTGCCAACCTGGTGTGAAAAGCCCGGTCTTCTTACCAAATTCGGAATGGCCGATCTTCAGGCGGAGAGCGCCCAAACTGTCCCAAACGATCTTGGCTTTATCGGCACCAAAGAAGATCACATCGCCCGTTTGTGCATGGGTTGCGTCAAGAATCCCCTTGAGTTCTTCATCAGAGAGATTCTTCACAATGGGGCTCTGCAGACCTTCACGACCTTTCTCAAGATCATTGATCTTGATGTAGGCAAGACCTTTCGCTCCGTAAATTTTGACAAACTCGGTGTAGGTATCGATTTCGGAGCGGGGCATGGCGGCGGCGCCAGGCACACGTAAGGCAACCACTTTACCGTTGTGCAAGTCTTTAACGCCAGAGAAGACTTTAAAGGCCGAGTTCGCGACCAAATCCGTCACTTCTACGAGTTGCAGATTCACACGGAGGTCGGGCTTATCGGAGCCATACTTGGACATGGCGTCATCATAGAGCATGACAGGGAAGGGATTCTTGAGATCCACATCCAAGACCTCTTTGAAGACGGTGCGAATGAGCTCTTCCATCAACGCACGAATTTCGTCCATGGTGAGGAAGGAGGTTTCGATATCGACCTGCGTAAATTCAGGCTGGCGGTCCGCACGAAGGTCCTCATCGCGGAAGCATTTGACAATCTGATAATAGCGGTCAAAACCAGCGCACATGAGCAACTGCTTAAACAGTTGAGGAGACTGTGGCAAAGCATAGAAACAGCCATCCTGGACACGCGAAGGAACGAGATAGTCACGGGCTCCTTCTGGAGTGGAGCGCGTTAACATCGGAGTTTCGATATCAATAAACCCGTGCTTATCTAAGAATTTACGGAAGGCCATCGCTGCGCGATAACGCGTACGAAGATTCTTTTGCATCATCGGACGACGCAAATCGAGCACACGATAGGTTAAACGTGTTGTTTCAGACAGGTTTTCGTCGTCGAGATGGAACGGTGGCGTGGCTGAAGGATTCAAAATCTTCAACTCATGGCAAAGAACTTCGACACCACCAGAGATGAGCGAGGGATTCTTGGTCCCTTCGGGACGGGCACGAACTACCCCAACCACTTCCAAGCAATATTCATTACGGCACTTATCTGCCGTTGCAAAAACGTCAGGGCGATCAGGGTCGCAAACGACTTGGACAAGGCCTTCACGATCTCGCAGGTCGATGAAGATAACACCACCGTGGTCACGGCGACGATGTGCCCAGCCGTAAAGCGTTACGGTCTGACCGATGAGTTTTTCATCAACCAAGCCTGAGTATACGGTTCTCATAAAAGCTCCGAAAAAAGAGTTAACACCAGAAAATTATGGTGTAACGAACATGCTGAGGGTCTAACGTAAGAGCCGCTCTGAGAAGTGGCTCATTGTTGAACTGTGCTTTGCAAAGCAAAGACAAGCTTATTAAGTTTACCCCTATCGAACGTGTTTATGGCGTAAAACGGGGTTAGGACTTGTCTGCATAGGGTTGATCAGTTGATTTTTTTTGATTTAACCCTGTCGTTGGGGTCATAACTCCCAAGGAAAGATGAAATTTAAAGGCTGCATCCACAGAAATATCGGTGGTTTTAACTTGGTCAGGAGCAACCATCACAACATAACCCGACGTGGGATTGGGTGCCGTGGGAATGTAAACCGTGACGAGCTCGGGCTCATCGACGATGTTTGCTAATTGCTTGCTCGGGGTCGAAACGATAAAGCCGAGCGTCCATTGGGATTTTTGAGGAAATTCGATGAGTACGACTTCTTTGAAGCTTTCCGTGTTGTCCGAGAGGATGGTCGAGGCGATTTGCTTGACACCTGAATAAATAGGACGGACAAACGGAATACGGTTTAGAAGACTTTCCCAGAGGTGAACGACCGCTTGACCAATAAAATTAGCAACTAAAATACCCGTGATAAAAATGGTGATCAAGGCTAGAACCAGTCCGATTCCTGGGATATGAAAACCTAGGATCACTTCAGGATGGAACTCTTTTGGGAGCAAATTGACAATGGCGTCACTCCAGCGAATGATGGATTCGAGGATCCATAGGGTAATGACTAGAGGTAGCCACAGTAATAGTCCCGCAGTAAAGTATTTTTTTAACATGGGTAGATCCTTGACGAAAGGATAAAAAAACGGGAGATGTGTAATCCCCCGTATGGAACGATTAAGACTTCGGTTTACTGTGGGAGGCGGGCAGTGCTTTGTGGCCTCCGTTAAAGTCCGTAGCTGCCCAACCCGAGCCTTTAAGCTCAAAACCAGGAGCAGACAACTCTTTCACCAAGGTTTCCTCGCCACATTGTGGGCAAGTGGTTAAGGGTTTATCACTCATCTTCTGCAGATAATCGTGCTGGTACCCACAGTGAGAGCATTTATAAGCGTAAATAGGCATGATGAAAATACAAAGAACAATAATGGGGAGGATGGTCAGCTCGAGTGCTACTGGCTATCCTTCAGGATTATCTTACCCAAGACAATCCTAGAAAATACGCGAAGTTTAACAGAAAACAGGTTTGGACCTATGCTGTTTCTGGGTATTGGATCGTTTCTGAGCGGTCTAAGGATGGACGAGCTAGCCCGCTCCCCCAAAAAAAACTACCCAGGTTAACCCTGGCTGCTTTCTGGCTCAGCTAGTATTTTGCTTGCATAGTCATAAACCGA